>Ga0210394_10000641_pt1 | contig 68840 bp, 52 predicted proteins | sample IncBWC12MmetaG_FD_160121 | JGI IMG/M metagenome (GOLD analysis project Ga0210394, IMG submission 160121) | Forest soil microbial communities from Barre Woods Harvard Forest LTER site, Petersham, Massachusetts, United States - Inc-BW-C-12-M | ecosystem: Environmental > Terrestrial > Soil >... | reverse complement strand
GGGGGGTGTTTGAGCGGGGGGGGGGGGGGGGGGGGCGGGGGGGGGGGGGTGGGGGCGGGGGGGGGGGGGGGCGGGGGGAGAGGGGGGGGGGGGGGGGGGGGGGGGGGGGGGGGGGGGGAGAGGCGGCGCTCGCCAGCGCACGGATAAGCGCACCGTCTCCGCAACCAATGTCGATCACCTGCGAGATTTCGTCGCCGGCTCGGCTCAGGAACTCGTCGACGAGCTTGCCGAGGGCAAAAGCAAATATAGGACTGAGCAGCGGTGAGGTGATGAAGTCGCCCTCCCGTCCGACAGGCGACTCGGCACGCGCGTAATAGCCGAACTCGGGATGGTAAAGCGCCAGCTCGACGAAATCGCGAAACGATAAGTCACCGTGCGTCAGCGAGTTGTGAAGGACGTCGGATAGCGACCGCTCGCCGTGCATATGTTTAGCGAACCGTGGCCAGACGGCCATGCCAATAACCAGGACGCCGCCTGTGATGCGCCACTGCGACGATGACGATCTCGCCTCCATCGACAACGTAAATCACGTTGTACCTGAAGGTGCGGAGCCGGAATCTCCTAACGCGCTTCGTTAGAGGCTTCCCAGACAGGGGATGCTCTCTCACGAATTCGACTGTTTCGAGAAGATCCTGTTCGAATCGGTCACCGAGGCCGTTTCGCTGATCGTCGAAATATGCGACTGCTTCGTCAGCCTCGGCTTCGGCCGGAGGAAGGAAGCGAACCTGCCTCACTTGTTGCGAGCTCTGAGGCGCCCGAAGACCTCGTCAGCGGGGACCGCTTCGATGTTGCCGGCCTTGTAATCTGCAAATCTCCGCTCAGCCTCTACCGCCCATAGCTGATCGCTCTCTTCTTCCGAGAGATCATCAAGGCTATCGAGCAGCTGACTTGCTAACTCGGCGCGCGCCGTAAGGGGAAGGTCCAACGCCTCAGCAGCGATGTCTTTAGGGGTTCTGCTCATGGTTCAAAGATTCTACCCCCACTCCACCCCACATCCCCCACCCCCCTACCCGCCACTCCGACCCCGACCCCACCCCCCACACCCCTCTCTGCTACAATCCGCGCCCCTACGCGACCCCTCGGGGGAGCGGAATCACCGCAAAACAAACTTTCGGAGGTCCTATGAAGTCATGGATCATGCGCACGCTGGTCCTGGCGATGCTGATGGTGTGCATCGCCGGCGTTGCCCAGGCGCAAAACGCGAACCCAACACAACCGGCCGGGACTGCGCCGGTCGCCACGCAGCAATCGAGTCCGGCCGGTCAGCCGGCTGAGGCACAGACCGAGGCCAACCTCGTACTGCCCGATCTCGGCAGCGTCTCGTTCCTTGGCGGGATCACCGGGCAGAAACTGCTCCTCTTCGGGCTGATCGTCTGCGTTCTCGGCCTGCTCTTCGGCTTCGTGATGTACGGGCAGCTGAAGAACCTGCCGGTCCACACGTCGATGCGCGAGATCTCGGAGCTGATCTACGAGACGTGCAAGACCTATCTGCAGACACAGGGAAAGTTCATCCTCCTGCTCGAGGTCTTCATCGGCATCATCATGGTCTTCTACTTCGGCGTGCTGCGGCACTACGGCCTCGCGCGCACGGCCATCATCATCATCTTCAGTCTCGTCGGCATCGCCGGCAGCTATGGCGTGGCCTGGTTCGGCATCCGCGTCAATACCTTCGCCAACTCGCGCTCCGCTTTCGCCTCGCTGCGCGGCAAACCCTTCCCGACCTACGAGATCCCGCTCAAGGCAGGCATGTCGATCGGAATGCTGCTCATCTCCACCGAGCTGGTGCTGATGCTCTTCATCCTCCTCTTCGTGCCGCGTGATTACGCCGGACCTTGTTTCATAGGATTTGCCATCGGTGAGTCGCTCGGCGCCGCGGCCCTCCGTATCGCCGGCGGCATCTTCACGAAGATCGCCGACATCGGCTCCGACCTGATGAAGATCGTCTTCAACATCAAGGAAGACGATGCCCGCAACCCCGGCGTCATCGCCGACTGCACCGGTGACAACGCAGGCGACTCGGTCGGCCCCACCGCCGACGGATTCGAGACCTACGGCGTTACCGGTGTGGCCCTCATCACCTTCATCCTGCTGGCCGTCTCCGACCCGATCGTACAGACGCAACTCCTGGTGTGGATCTTCGTCATGCGCGTGCTGATGATCATCACCTCGGCTGCTTCGTACTGGATCAACGGCGCCATCGCCGCGGCCAGGTTCCGCAACGCCGACGTCATGAACTTCGAAGCGCCGCTGACCTCACTCGTCTGGATCACATCGATCCTCTCCGTCGGCGTAACGTACGCCGTGTCGTACCTGCTCATCCCCACGCTCGGCGGCGACGCCTCGATGTGGTGGAAGCTCTCCACGATCATCACCTGCGGCACGCTCGCCGGCGCGATCATCCCCGAGCTGGTGAAGGTCTTCACCTCAACCGAGTCGCGGCATGTGCAGGAAGTCGTGACGGCGTCGCGCGAAGGCGGCGCCTCGCTCAACATCCTGGCAGGCCTCATCGCCGGAAACTTCAGCGCCTACTGGATGGGGATCACCATCGCGGCTTTGATGGGGGTCGGCGCGTGGATCAGCAGCATGTTCCCCACCGGCGCGGGCGCCCTGATGATCGCCCCGGCCATCTTCGCCTTCGGCCTCATCGCCTTCGGCTTTCTGGGCATGGGCCCGGTCACGATCGCGGTCGATTCGTACGGCCCCGTCACCGACAACGCGCAGTCGGTCTTCGAGCTCTCCACGATCGAATCGATCCCCGGCATTGAAGGAGAGATCAAGCGCGACTTCGGCTTCACCCCGTCATTCGAGAAAGGAAAGGACTTCCTCGAGGCGAACGACGGCGCCGGGAACACGTTCAAGGCCACGGCGAAGCCGGTCCTCATCGGCACCGCGGTCGTGGGTGCGACGACGATGATCTTCTCCATCATCGTCATGCTCACCCATAAGCTCACGGTGGATATGGACAAGCTGTCGCTTCTCCATCCGCAGTTCCTGCTCGGGCTCGTCGTCGGCGGCGCGGTCATTTACTGGTTTACCGGCGCGTCGACGCAGGCCGTCTCCACCGGCGCCTATCGTGCCGTCGAGTTCATCAAGGCGAACATGCACCTCGACGCCGGCGCCACGCGCGCCTCGGTCGAGGATTCGAAGAAAGTCGTCGCCATCTGCACGCAGTACGCGCAGAAGGGGATGTTCAACATCTTCCTGACGGTCTTCTTCTCCACGCTCGCCTTCGCCTGCTTCGAGCCGTTCTTCTTCATCGGCTACCTGATCTCGATCGCGCTGTTCGGCCTTTACCAGGCAATCTTCATGGCCAACGCCGGAGGCGCCTGGGACAACGCCAAGAAGATCGTCGAGGTGGAGCTGAAGGAGAAGGGGACCCCGCTTCATGCCGCTTGCGTCATCGGCGACACGGTTGGCGATCCGTTCAAGGACACCTCGTCGGTTGCCATGAACCCCGTGATCAAGTTCACGACGCTCTTCGGTCTTCTCGCTGTCGAGCTGGCAGTGGAGATGACGAAGAACGGGCAGCAGGGGCTGACCCACATCCTGGCCGTCACCTTCTTCATCATCTCGATGATCTTCGTCTACCGCTCGTTCTACGGCATGCGCATTCACTCGCAGGCCGCGGCGAATTAGCGAGGTTGCATTGAGAACCCTCTCCCCGCGATCGAGCGGGGAGAGGGTGGCCGAAGGCCGGGTGAGGGGACGCGCTGATCCTGATTTGCGAGGTGATGGGCCGGGGAAGTGCATAAAAACACGCAACTTCAGCGCGAGTACAGCCCCCTCATCCGCCGGAGCCTGCCCTGAGGAGCGATAGCGACAAAGGGGCACCTCGACGATACACAGTGTCCGCGATTCCATTCAGATGGTGAGAAATGCCGGCTCAATCTTCGGCTAAATCCACTCTCTTCCTCACGCTCCGCTCGCCCGCTCGTCGGCAGCATCGGCGTTTTGCGGCAGCAGGCACCGTTCGACCATTTCCTGAAATGCGTGATGGTCGAGCGGTTTCGGGAGCACCCCGCAGACGCCGTACCGAGTCACACGCGCCTGGTACTTCTCCGGCAAGGCGCTGGAAATGATCGTGCGCGGCAGCAAATCCGGCTGGCAGCGATCGAAGTACTCGAGTACCCCGAACCCGTCGATGCCGGGCATGAGCAGATCGAGGACGATCGCGTCGTAGCGGGTTGCGGCGGTTTTCTCGATGGCCTCGCGGCCGTTACCGGCAAGATCGACCACCATCCCGAGGCGACGGCCGAACACCGCCGCCAGCTCGGCTGACATCTGGTCGTCATCCACCACGAGCATCCGCCGCTCCGCCAATTCTTCCTGACATACCTCGTGCGGACGTGCCGCTGCCACAACCGCATCGACGAGCCGGCGATAGCTGAACGGTTTCCGGAAGAGCCGTGAAACGAGCTGTGGCGCCGTGTTCATCACCGTCTGCTCGGACATCCCCGTGATGAGGAAGACACGGTCGAGCAGGCCGGGCTGCTCCATCTCGATGAAGTTCAGGACTCCGAAGCCGTTGAGGCCGCGGTGAATGATCAGATCGAGGATCACGGCGGAGTACTCATGCGCGCGCAACTTCTCGATCGCGGCATAGCCTTCTTCAACGAAGTCGACGGCGAATCGTACGCGCTCCAGCGGGATGCGCAGGATGAGCTCCGCGGCGCGGTCGTCTTCGAGAATGAGAACCCGTTCTTGTGGCACTACGTCCGTAAGTATATGATATGTAGCCAACTTGGCAATCTCACTTCGCTCGAAGCCACCACCGCGTAGCCGGCGACGAGCCATGTTCGCCGCAGATACCATCGTCGATTCGATCTCCCAAGCGCTCATCGCGACCGACGATGAGGGCGTGATTGCCTTTTGCAATCGTGCCGCCGAGGAGTTGTACGGATGGAGCGCCTCTACGGTTATCGGGCGGCCGCTGCACGAGATCATGCCGGCAAACGACCCCCTGGCGCAGCCATCGGCCCTGTTTGAAGAGCTGCGAGCCGGCCGATCCTGGTCGGAGATTGGACGGGATGGGAAGGGTGGCGGGATGGTGCTTCACACCGTGTCTCCCATACGCGAGGACGGCGCGGACGTCTCCGGATTCGTCATCGTCTCCACGCCCCTCGGCGGGCTCGATCTGCCGCGGATCGAGAGCACCAGGCTGCTGCAACGCGAGGCAGAGCTTCGCCAGGTGCAGCAGATGGCGCACATCGCAAGCTGGGGATGGCATATCGGCAGCGATGCCATCGAGGGATCAGCCGAGCTGCTGGAGATCCTCGACCTCGACCCCGCTTTCGGCGGTTTGACACTCACCGAACTGCTGACCACGTACGTTCATCCCGAAGACCGCGTCCGCCTCGCCGCGGCCTGCGAACACGCGCGCACCGAAGACGCGCCGCTCGATATCGAGCATCGCTTCCGCACTCCCGGCGGCAGCGAGCGCGTCCTTCACCTGCGCGGCCAGCGCGTTCTCGACCGGGACGGGAACACCGAGCGGATCACCGGAGTCGTTCAGGACGTAACGGAGCGGCGGCGGCTGGAGACCCGGTTGCTGCAAGCCGAGCGCGTCTCCAGCCTGGGCCGTCTTGCCGCGTCGGTGGCCCACGAGTTCAACAACGTGTTGATGGGAATCCAGCCGTTCGTCGACCTTCTGACCAGGCGTGCCGGCACGGATCCGACGGTGCTCCTGGCCGCTCCGCGCATCGCCGACGCGGTGGCCCGCGGGAAGCGGATCACGCAGGAGATTCTCCGCTTCACCCGAATCGCCGAACCGTCGCGCGCCGCTGTGCCGGTTGCCGATTGGCTGGAGGCATTTCAGCCGGAACTGATCCAGCTCGCCGGCCCCAGCGTGACGGTGACGATCGAGGCTCCCCCGTCGCTGACCATGCTTGCCGATGCTCATCAGTTGCGCCAGGTATTTGCCAACCTCGTCGTGAACGCGCATCACGCCATGCCGGATGGCGGCCGGTTGGAGGTTCGCGCCGCCGGCGACACGATGCGCGACGGCGATGACCGTTCCATCGACGCCGTGCATTTCACCGTCCGCGACACCGGCGTGGGAATGGAGCAGGAGACGCTGCGCTATATCTTCGAGCCGCTCTACACGACAAAGAAGTCCGGCGGAACCGGTCTCGGCCTGGCCGTGGCTTCGCAGGTGGTGCTGCAGCACGAGGGGCACATCTACGTCGAGAGCGCGTTGGACGAAGGAACCACGTTCCACATTCTCATTCCCGCCGCCTCCGAGGCACCCGTGACCGCGCCGCGGGAAGAAGCGCCTCGCAGCCGGTCGGTGCGCCCTGGCTTGCACGTGACGCTGATCGAAGACGACGATTCCGTCGGAGCGGGTCTATCGGCCATTCTCGAATTCGAAGGGATCTCCGTCGATTGGGTCCGTCTTGGTGCGCAAGCGGTCGGGCGGATTGCCGCCCAGCCTCCCGACGCCGTGATCTTCGACGTCGGCCTGCCCGACGTGGATGGAATCACGCTGTATCAGGAGATCGCTGCACGATGGCCCGAGCTTCCTGTCATCTTCTCCACCGGTCACGGCGATGAGAACCTGTTGAAGAACGGCCCTGGCGAAAGACGCGTCGGCTACCTTCAGAAACCGTATGAATCCGACGCGTTGCTCGCGGTGCTGGAGAGGTTGCTGGGGTAACGCGGTTGCGCGGTCTCGCGGTTGCGGGGTCTCGCGGCGCTGGTTGCTGGGTTGCTGGGTTGCAAGGGATTCTTGCCGGCAACCTTGCAACTCGGTAACCTAACCATCAACCCGCGAGACCTCGCTACCGCGAGACCCCGCTACCGCCCTCCCGAACCTGCTCGAAGAACGCCACCAGTTTCGGCGACCAGGCGGTGCGGTCGAGGTGCAACGAGGGATCCAGGCGCAGGGCCGCCTGGATGTCGGCGGTGGCGCGAGCCATCAGAGCATCGCGGTCGCGGGAGAGCATCGCCTGCGTGTACCGCGCGCATCCGCGCAGGAGGTAGGCTTCCGCGTTTTCCTTCGTAGCCAGGAGCTGGGTGAGGACGCGGTCGGATGACGCGAGATCGCCGGCGGCAAAGGCGCGGTACGCCGATTCGAGCTGCTCGTGTACCGGATCGGGCGTGGCAACGACTTCGACCGGTTTGCGTGCATCGAGCTCGCGCTCTCTTGCGGCAACCTGATCGACGACCATCTGGATGGTCCTGGCGTCGCTTTGCGGCTTCAGCTCGCGATCGAACTGCTGCGCGTCGGTCACCGGCAGATTCAGGGAGACGAGACGACGCCGGTACTGCTGCACGGCGATACGCGCGGCAACGAGTGCTTCGCTCTCTGCCTCGAGTTGCGGCTCCGCCGGTGGCGGCTTTCTCACCTCAGTTTTCGGTTGTGGTGCCGGAACGGTCTGGGTAACCGGTACCGGAACTGGTACGGGTACCGGCGTGGGAGGTTGCGCTTGCACGGTCTGCTTCGGCTGCGGCAGGTCGTCGAACGGAATCATGACCTCGCCCGGCGCCGGCTTCCGCTGGGGGAGTGGATTCGGTCTTACTGGTCGTGATGCGCGCTGTTTCCTGGCGTCGTCGGCGGCGACAGCGAAGAGATCGCGTGCCTCTTCCGCCAGATCGGCTGCCCGTTTGTAGGCGCGCACGTCGATGCCGGCCTTCGCATTCGCCTCCTTCGCCTCCGTCAGCCTTCGTTGGGCGGCGTGGTACGTGTCGCTGCGATCGCCGCCGGCGGTCACGGCGTCCATCTGCGCCGACAAGGCCCGGCCGATGGCACCGTTCGCTTCCTGCTTACCAGGGGCTGCCGCGCCCTCGGCACGGCGTTGTTTCTCCGAATTGGCGCGGCCGATCAGGTCGCGGAGTTGGGCGTAATACGGCGTGTTCTGGATCGCCCCCTGCTCCTCGGAGATCTTCCACTCGCGCAGCGCGCCGTCGGGATCGCCGAGATTCAGCCTGGCGATGCCGAGCCAGAAATGCGGGACATAGGTGAAGATCTGATCCCGGATGCGCTGCGCGGCATTCTCATCCGGCCTCTCTTCGATCGCGCGCTGCAGCGCCTGCGCTCCCGCCTGGAAGTTCGACGCGCGCACCTGGTTCACGCCGCGGTTGTAGGCCTCTACCCACCTCTCCGCCGCGAGCAAGGGCTGGGCGGCGACGAGCAGCAGCGCAAGCACGGCCCGCTTCATTGCGTACCTCCCGAGAGCCGCGGAAGCGTAGCCGTTGATGGATCGGCGAACTGCACGTCGAGAAGCTGCTCCTGGCCGGCCTTCACATCCACCTTGCGCGTTATGGGCGAGCGAAACGAAGGATTCGACAGGGTGATCTCGTAGGTTCCCGGCGCGAGATCGACGGGAGCGGGCGTCACGAATGGCTCCTTCAGATCGATCGTGGCGCCGTTGGCAACGTTGCGGATGCTCGTCACCTCTCCCCACGGAAAGGCGTTGAGGGCAACCCGGCCCGGCGCCGCGGGGACGGCCGGCGCTGTGTTCGTGACGACTGGCACAACCTTCGTCGCGACCGGTTGCCGGGTCCGCAACATCACCAACGCTACCAGCGCTCCGATGACAAGGACCGCCAGGACGATCGCGATCCCCATCAACGGAGAGCGGCGCTCGCCCGGAATACGGACGACATCCGTGGTCGACACCTTGCGCAGCTCGCGCGCCATCGGCTCGCCGTTCGCCGTCAGGACGGTGGAGGCGTTCGGATCGATGGCCGCCGCCTTCAGCGGCACAGCCCCGCTCGGCACGGTCGGCGTGGCCACTCGCGTCGGCTCTTCCGTCACCTCGAAAGCCTTCGGCAGCGGCGGAGGCGCGCCGATCTGATCATCGAGAGAGGGCTCGATCTCCTCGAGCGCTCTGGCCATCTCCCGCGCCGTCGCAAACCGTTTCCTCCGGTCCTTCTCCAGCGCCCGGAAGATCAGTGCCTCCAGCTCGGGCGACGACGGCATCGACGGGTTCACCTCGCGCAGCGGCCGCGGCTTCTCCGAGGAGTGCAACATGAGATAAGCGTGCGGCGTCTCGGCCTGGAACGGCGGCATCCCGGTCAGCATCTCGTACAGGACGATGCCGAAGGAGTAGATGTCGGCGCGGCCGTCGATCCGCTCTCCCGCGTCGAGCATGCCGAGGTGCTCCGGCGAGCAGTACTTCCACTTGCCGACGAACATCCCCGTCTTCGTCTTGTTCCCCTCGGTCCCGTCGCCCTGCTTTGCGATGCCGAGGTCGATGAGCTTCACATGCTGCTCGCCGTCCTCATCACGGGCGATCATGATGTTCTCGGGGCTGATGTCGCGATGAACGATGCCGGCGCGATGGATGGCGTCGAGCCCGTGCAGCGCCTCGATGGCCAGCCGGGCGGCATAGCGCGGCGAGAGCGGCCCGTGGGTCTCGATCAGTTCGTGGAGGTTCGTCCCTTCGATGTACTCCCACACCATGTACCGCGAACCGTCCTCGAGCGTGGAGAAGTCGTAGAGCGCGGCCACGTTGGGATGGTTGATGCGGGTGGCCAGACGGGCCTCGCGGACGAAGCGGTCATCCGCCCCAGGCTCCCCGGCGATGCTGGTGCGCATGAGCTTGATCACCCGGATCGAGTTCAGATGCAGGTGGAGGACTTTGTACACCTCCCCCATCCCGCCGATGCCGAGACGCGACAGGATCTGGTACTTGCCGTCCAGAGGATGTTCGAGATGCCGGCGGAGGAAATCGGTGATCGGCTCCCCGCAATACGGGCACGCCTTGAACTTCGAATCGATTTCCGACCTGCAGTGGATGCAGAAGAAGGGCATGCGTGAGAGTGCAGGGATTATAACCGGGGGTCGGGAGTCGGGGGTCGGGGGTCGGAGCTTGTCATTCCGAGGTGCGAAGACGGCGAGGAATCCTCATCCACCAGCCGCGCAGCCGCCCAGCACGGGTTCAGGGATTCCTCGCCGCCCTTTGCCCTCAGTGCTCCTGGCGAGTACTCGGAATGACTTGGTTCTCCGACCCCCGACCCCCGACTCCCCACACCCCCACACCCCACACCCCACTCCCCACCCTCATCCCTTACCATCTCCCTATGCTGCGCGAGCAGATCTTCACCGTTCGAACCACCGCGCGCGAGCAGATCCTCATCATCACACCCGACGTGCAGCGTGCACTCGAATCGCTCACGCACGGCGACGGCATCGCCACGATCGTCGTGCCGCACACAACCTGCGCAATCTCCGTCAACGAGAATGCCGATCCGGAAGTGCCGGCCGATCTGACGAAAGCTCTGCGCGCTCTCGTTCCGAAAGTCCGTTTCGCCCACGGCGAAGGGAACTCCGACGCGCACTTCCTGTCGCTTCTGATCGGTTGTTCCCTCGCCTGGCCCTACCGCGCGGGAAAGCTCGTCCTCGGCACGTGGCAGGGGATTTACTTCATCGAGCTCGATGGTCCTCGCTCCACGAGAAAGGTAACGGTATACGTCAATGAGTAAGCAGGTCGTTCAAGTCGTCGCCCATCGCGGCATGGGTCAGGGGCTCATACAGCCGGAAGCCCCGCCCGAGAATACGCTGCCCGCCTTCGCCGAAGGGTGGAAGATCGCTCACGCCTGTGAGCTCGACGTACACCTCACCAGGGATGGACAGGTCATCGTCATCCACGACGACACGACGAACCGCACGACCAACGCGAGCTGGACGGTCCGGGACCGCTTCGCGGCCGAGCTACGTTCCCTCGACGCCGGCCGCTGGAAAGCACAAGCGTGGGCAGGCACGAGACTTCCCCTGATCGAGGATGTGCTCGACGCCATGCCTGATGGCTGCGAGCTCTTCATCGAACTGAAGGACGGCCCGCAGGTCGTGCCGCCAACGGCGGAGCTCGTGCGCCAATCCGGCAAGTCCTCGCGAGTCGTCTTCATCAGTTTCGATATCGACACGATCATGCTGGCCAGGCAGGAAATGCCCGACAACGATTGCCTGCTCATCGTCGTCTTCGAAGCCGATTACGGCCACGGCCGCTGGAACGTGCTTTATGACGAGGGGCCGGGCTTCCGCACCGTCACGAAGACATTGGTCATCGACGACCTCATCGCGCTCATCAAGCAATACGGCCTGACCGGCATCGATACCAGCTTCGCTGTACCGCCGTCGCTGATTACACGCCTTCTGGAAGAGAACCTCCGCGCCGTGGTCTGGACCGTCGACGAACCGTCGATCGCCCTCGACATGGTCCGTCTTGGCGTCAACACGATCACAACCGACAGACCGGGCCCCATCCGGGATGCGCTGGTCGCGGCGGGGTACAAGGTGAGGTGAATCCGGGGTGTGGGGGGTGGGGAGGGGGGAGTGGGGAGTGGGGAGTGGGGAGTGGGGGGTCGGTTGTCGGTTGTCGGTTGTCGGTTGTCGGTTGTCGGTTGGACCTATCTGAAGGAAGTGTCTCTTCTCCGACCCCCGACTCCCGACTACCGAAAACCGACAACCGACAACGAATACCCCCACCCCCCACTCCAGATAAGATTCACGCATGCCCGAATCACTCGACGTCGTTGTCATCGGCGGCGGCACTGCCGGACTGGTGACCGCTTCCGGCTGTGCGCGCCTCGGGCGCAAGGTCGCGCTCATCGAGCGCGAGAAGCTCGGGGGCGACTGCCTCTGGACCGGGTGCGTCCCGACCAAGGCACTGGTTGCGACGGCGCGCCTTGTTCACCAGATGCAGCACGCCGATGCATACGGGCTCGACGCCCAGACAGTTCGCGTGACACCAAAGTCGATCATGGACTCGATGCGCGCGCAGCGCCACGCCATCGAGCATCACGATGATCCGGAGAAGTTTCGCGCCCTCGGCGTCGATGTGATCTTCGGTGAAGCGACGTTTGTCTCGCGCAACGAAGTCGAGGTGGGTGGACGGCGGCTCGCCGCCAAGGACATCGTCATCGCCACCGGCACGCGCACGGCCACCCCGCCGGTCGAAGGCCTGGCCGAGCACGGCTTTCTCGATCACGCGTCGTTCCTGGAGCAGGACGCCTTCCCCGCCTCGCTGCTCATTCTGGGCGGAGGCTACATCGGCATCGAGTTCGCGCAGATCTTCCGCCGTTTCGGAAGCGACGTCGTCGTCGTCGAAATGCTGGACGAGATCATCAACAAAGAGGACGCCGGCGTCATCGCCCGCATTCGCCGGATCCTCACCGAGGAAGGGATCGGGATTCGCACCGGCTGGGCCGCGAAATCGGTGCGCATGGAGGCCGAGAAGAAAGTCGTCCGCATCGAGAACAAACTCGGCGAGACGATGGAGCTGCCCGCCGACGAGATCTTCGTCGCCAGCGGCCGCCGAGCCAACACGGAGAAACTCGGACTCGAATCCGCGGGAGTGAAAGCGAACCGCGGCTTCGTCGTCGTCGACAAATACCTGCAGACGTCCGTGCCGCGTATCTGGGCCTGCGGCGATGTCCATGGCGGCATGCAGTTCACGCACGTGGCCGCATACGAGGCGGTCAAGCTCGTGCGGAACATGCTATTCCCGGGGCGCTCGGCCGTGAGCTACGACAACGTCCCCTGGGGCCTGTACACCGACCCCGAGGTGGGGCACATCGGGATGACGGAGGCGGAAGCGGTCGCCGCGCACGGCGCGGACAACGTTAGGACGTACAGCGTGGAGATGGCCGAGGTCGACCGTGCCGTGATCGATCGGACCACCGGCGGATTCGTGAAGCTCGTCTGCAACCAACGCGGCCACATCCTCGGCGCGCACGCGCTCTGCGCCAACGCCTCGACCCTCATCGAAACACTCGTCCTGGCCAGGCAGAAGAAAGTCACCGTGGCCCAACTCGCGCAGCTCATTTCGCCCTACCCATCCCTCGCCGACGCCTTGCAGAAAGCGGCCTCGATGTACTACCAGGATGTGGCCAAAGGATGGCTGGGGTCGGCAGGGAAAACGATTGCAGCGTGGTCGCAATGACCCGTCCGGCATAGAATCATCCGGATCTTGCAAGATGGAGGCAGTATGAAAAAGCTTTTGGTAGTCCCATTCGCGCTCCTTTTCGCCGCATGCTCGCATAGCAAAGGCCCGATGGCCGTGGCAACACTCGAATCAACCAGCGGCTCAGCGGCGAAGGGCGTGGTTCACTTCCAGAGTGCCGGCGAAGACGGCGTCGAAGTCGTCGCCGACCTCACGGGCGTCCCCCCCGGCGTTCATGGTTTCCACGTTCACGAGAAGGGCGATTGCGGCAGCAACGCGGCCAACGCGGGCGGCCACTTCAATCCCAGCGGCATGGTCCATGGGGCGCCGGATGCCGTGTCCCATCACGCCGGCGACTTCGGCAACGTGACCGCCGACGACAAGGGCGAGGTACACGCGCGTTTCACGACGCACTCGATCACGATCAACACCGGCACGACCGGCGTCGTCGGACACGCGGTTGTTCTGCATGGCAATCCGGACGATCTCATCTCGCAACCGGCCGGCAATGCGGGCCCTCGCATCGCCTGCGGCGTCACCACGCTCATGAGCGGCATGAAATGAAGTAGCAGGAAAAACCATGGTCATGAAGCGACTAGCCCTCATCACACTCGTCTGTCTTCCGCTCGCCTGTGCTTCACACCGGCCCGGGACGACAAAGAGCACGGTCACGCCGGGTCACGGCGCGATCAAACTGACGATCACGCCGAATCCGGTCGTGGCCACCTCCCTCGGGGGCAACAAGTACGACTTCCCCTTCGACATCGTCGTCAAGGAGACGGGCGGTCATCCCGTGACCATCGACAGCGTGACGTCGAACGTTTACGCCGGCGGCGGCATCCTGGTAGCGACCGAGACCTACGACGCCGCCAAAATCAGCTCCCTCGGCTTCGCCACATCCATCGTGGCCAAAGGCGAGATTCATTACCACTTCGACCCCCGCAAGGACGTCACCGACGACCATCTCTTCAGCTCGGTCTACGGTGACGTCCGCGTCGAAGCCATTGACGACAACGGCTCGCGAACCTCGTCGACGACGAGGATCACGGTGACGAGGAAGTAGGGCGAAGGACGATTAAGAATGACGGACGACGAGCTGAAACGTCTGCTGGAAGCGAATGCTGAACGACTCGAGAAACGCTTCGACGAGCGTTTCGACGCGATCGACAAGAAAGTCGATGCGCTCGACAAGAAGATTGACAACAGCACCTCGGAGCTCCGGTGCCATTTCGACGTAGTCGTCGAGCATTTCGACAGCAAGTTCGAGTTTCTCGCGGAGATCGTCGGCGCGGTCGACGAAAAGCTGGACCGCAAGACGTCCGCCTTGGAAGTGCGGATGGAGCAGGGCTTCATCGAGACGCAGGCATGATCAAGTTCTCGCACGCCGAGCTCGATCGCCGCCTACATGCCCTCGAGGAAGGTTTCGCTAACCTTCAGGCCCGTGTGGAACGTCTCGAAGAGACCAAGACCACTCACTAACTGCGTCCACGCAGGCACTTCCGGCTCGCCAGCTCCAAACCAACCGACAACCGACAACGCGCCGAGGGCGCAGACAACGCCACGTCGCTCAATCCACCCACTTCGCGATGAACAGATTCATCTCATGGCTGTCCGGCTTGGCGCGGCCGGAGGCCCAGACGAGATACTGGCCGTCGGGGCTGAAGACGCAGAAACCGTCGAAACCGGGCGCGGTCGTGATGCGCTCCAGGCCCTGTCCGTCCTTCCCGATCGTCCAGAGGTCGAAGTCGAAGCCCTGCGAGTTCACGTTGGAGGCGAAGATCAGACGCTTCCCGTCGTTCATGAAGTAGGGGCAGAAGTTCGCCGCCCCGTTGTGCGTGACCTGACGCTGGTTCGTGCCGTCGGCGTTCATCAGGAACAGCTCCATGTGCAGCGGCTTGACCAGATCCTTCGCCAGGAGCGCGCGGTCCTCATCGAGCGCGGCGCCCACCGGGTGATTGGCGCGCCAGACGATCTCCGTGCAATCGCCGTTGTAGAATGCACCGCCGTCATAGCCCGGCGTGTTGGTCAGACGTTTGACCTTCCCGCTGCCCTCGTCCATCTCGTACAGATCGAGATCCCCGTCGCGCGTCGATGTGAAGACCATCTTCCCGCCCTTGTGACACCAGGTCATCTCCGCGTCGTATCCGGCCGTCGTCGTGATCCTCTTCGCGTTCGAGCCATCGAGGTTCGCCTCGACGATGTCGAATGACGGATAGACCGGCCACACGTATCCCTTCGACATGTCCGGCCTCGGCGGACACTCCGGGCCGCCACCCTCCGTGGTGGCATAGACGATGCGGTCACCCTGCGGGTAGCGGTAGTAGCCGCACGTCGTCCGCCCCTTGCCGCTCGAGACCAGCTTCGTCTCGCCCGTTGCCAGATCCATCGTGTACTCCTGATCGCACGAAGCGCCCGGCACGGTGGCCTGATAGATGATCTTCGTCCCGTCGGGGCTGAAGTAGGCCTCCGCGTTCTCGCCGCCGAACGTCAGTTGGCGAATGTCCTTCAGATGCTTCTCTCCCTCGAAGGTCTTCTCGTAAGGCTTGCCCGCGTTGATTACGAATGGCTTTGCAGCGGCCGGCGGCGCCGCGGTTACTCCTCGGGTGCTGAGGGTGGCACGCAATGTCAGTCGGGCTCCCTCGCGGACGACGATCACGTCGACCGTGTCGCCCGGCTTGTGATCCTGCAGCGCGTACGACATGTCGTAGAGATTCTCGATGCGCGTGCCGCCGATCGAGACGATCCGGTCTTTCCCACGAATGCCCGCCTTGTCCGCCGGCGAGCCGGGGCGCACGTCGCCGAGCAGAACGCCGCCGGTCGTCTCCGCCATGGCGCTGTAGTCCGGCACCGTTCCCAGGTACGCACCGTAGCCGCGCGAATCACCCTCCATGGCCGGGGCGGACGCGGCGCGGGCGTACTTCGGCGTCACTTTTCCGGCGGCGAGATGCATCATTACGCTCGTCCCGAAATCGACAACGTGCTCCATCCCCGCGTAGTTGACGCTGTCCGCGACGTCCTCGGGGGTGTGATAGCGCTCATGCGCGCCGGTGAAGAGGTGAAGCACCGGAATCTGTTTCGCGTAGAAGCTCGTCTGATCCGACGGGCCGTAGCCGTCCCCGCTCGACGTGACGTTGAGCTTGGTGAGCTCCGTCGCATGGTCGACCACCTCTTTCCACTGCGGCGCGGAATCGCTGCCGAATACGATCAGCTTGTTGTCGCGCATCATCCCGACCATGTCGAGATTGACCATGGCCACCGTCCGCGCAGTCAGCGGTGAATGACCGACGAACCACGACGACCCGGCCAGTCCGACCTCTTCGCCGGAGAAGAGAGCGATGACGACCGTGCGCCGGTTCTTCACGTCATCGAGTTGATTCCGCAGGCGCTCGGCGATGGCCAGGACCGCCGCGTCACCCGAGGCGTTGTCGTCGGCGCCAGGGTGGATGGCGTGGACGTTCGGTTTCATCGATCCCTGCCCGCCGTAGCCCAGGTGATCGTAGTGGGCTCCGATGACGACGACCTCATTGGCTAACGCGCCGCGGCCGGGAAGGACGCCGACGAGATTCTCACCATCGACGAACTCCGGCTTCACATCGGCGACGCCGCGCACGGTGATCCCGACCGCCTTCGAACGCGGCTTCAGATCCAAATCGACGTCTTTTTGAAATTGCGCGAGATCGATACCGACGTCCTTCAGCCATCGCTGCGCAACGGAGGTCGTCACCTGGATCACCGGAATCCCCGCCGGGCTCTCCGGACCGTCATTCATGAGCCTGGGAATCTTGTCCTTCCCTTCGTCCTGAATGGGTCCGGTAACGAAAATCACGGCCACGGCCCCGCGCTCACGCGCCTGCAGCACCTTGTAGCGCATGGCCGACCAGCGGCTCGGCTTGCGTCCGTCGAAGATCGAGTTGTCGTCCTTCTCCTGGGGCTCGTAGCGCAGCATCAGCGCCACCTTTCCCTTGAGATCGACGCCCTCGAAGTCGTTGTACCCGATCGGAGTCGCGTCGATACCGTAACCGACGAACACCAGCGGACCGGAGAACGCACCCGCGCTCGAGAACCCGAGGGGCAACCACGACTCACTGCTGACCCCTTCGAGCTCGTTCCCGCTTCCGAGCGCTACGCCAATCTTCACAGGAAACCGCTGCCGATACGACTCGCCGAAGGCGGGCTGCAGCCCGAGCGCGTGAAGGCGCCCCTCGATATAGCTCGCCGCCAGCCCGATGCCTTTCGTGCCGAGGCCGCGACCCTCCATGTTCGGAGCAGCCAGCGTCCGGACGTCGGTCTCGATCGACTTCGTTACCTTCGCGTCGTCCGCAAACGCGGTCGCGCACACGAGCAACAGCAGGGAAATGGTTCGTTTCATGCGGCGAATGGTACATCTGCGGCAATGCGGCGCTTCGCGCGTTGTCGGTTGTCGGTTGTCGGTTGTCGGTTGTCGGTTGTCGGTTGTTCGGTTGTTCGGTTGTCGGTTGTCGGTTGTTCGGTTGTCGGTTGTCGGTTGTCGGTTGTCGAGCGATAGTACCGATCGGGGAGGAAACCGACGATCACGCCTTCGGTTGATTGCGTGGCCACAGAGGCACAAAGGCTCAATGGGACACAGCAGACCACACACGAACCGACAACCGAGAACCGACAACCGACAACGCACGCGAAGCGCGCAACTCAAGGCAGTATTATTCGCCGATGCCCAGTCCGATCAGAGACTTCATCCAGCACCACTACCGTCACTTCAACGCCGCTTCGCTGCGCGCGGCGGCGGACGACTACATCAAGCACATCGACGCCGGCAACAGGATGCTGGTCACGCTTGCCGGCGCGATGTCCACGGCGGAGCTGGGCATCTCGCTGGCCGAGATGATCCGGCAGGAGAAGATTCACGCTATCTGTTGCACCGGCGCCAACCTCGAGGAGGACATCTTCAACCTCGTCGCACGCGATCACTACGAGCGCGTGCCCGGTTATCGCTATCTCTCCGCGCAGGACGAGAAAGCGCTGCTCGACCGGCACATGAACCGCGTCACCGACACGTGCATCCCCGAGGGGGAAGCGATGCGCCGCATCGAGTCGGCCGTGCTCAAACATTGGATGGCCAAGGACAAGGGAGGGCGCCGTCTCTTTCCGCACGAGTTCATGTACGAGATCCTCCGCGACGGCTCGATCGCCCAGTACTACCAGATCGATCCGAAGGATTCGTGGATGGTGGCCGCGGCCGAGAAGAATCTCCCCATGTTCGTCCCCGGCTGGGAGGATTCGACCCTCGGCAACATGTACTCCGGCCACTGCATCTCCGGCGACGTGAAGAACGTCCACACCGTGCGTACCGGCATCGAGTACATGATCGAGCTGGCCGATTACTACACGAAGACGACCAAGGACCGCACAATCGGCTTCTTCCAGATCGGCGGCGGCATCGCCGGCGACTTCCCTATCTGCGTCGTGCCGATGCTCCACCAGGACCTGCAGCGCACCAACGTCCCACTCTGGGGCTACTTCTGCCAGATCAGCGACTCGACGACCAGCTTCGGCTCCTACTCGGGGGCGGTCCCGAACGAGAAGATCACCTGGGGGAAGCTGGGCGTCGATACCCCAAGCCACGTGATCGAGTCGGATGCCTCCATCGTGGCGCCGTTGATGTTCGGGTATGTATTGGGGTGGTGATGAAATAACCACAGAGACACAAAGAACACGGAGATCTTCTCCGTGTCCTCAGTGTCTCTGTGGTTGATTCAGCCTCTCGATGAACTCGCCCTGCCGCTCCCACGGGACACGATGTCCCGCATGCTCGATGATCACCACTTGAGCGCCGGCCACTAGCGAAGAAGCCCGCCTCGCCTCCGCCACATACTTCGTATCGCGAGCCCCGGCGATCCACAGCGTCGGGATTGTCAGCTCGTGCAGCCGGGAAATAACCGGCGGCAAGGAACCGGACGACCATTCGCGCAGAGCACGGGAGTCGTAATCGTCACGGGTGCGAGGGAGCGAGGGTCCTGCGAGCACCGGCTGCGCATTCCAGTCCGCAACGACCGACTCGAAATCCTCAGACTCGAAACGCCGGGCCCACGCTTCATCGGAAGCTCGGCGATCGGCGCGAGCGGAATCATCCTCGATGCCGAGGCCGGTGGAGACGAAGATAGCGCGCGAGTAGCGAGCGCCGGCCAGCAGCGCGTGCAGCGCCAGCCGTCCGCCGAGGGAGTAGCCTAGGAGAACATCGCCCTGCGGCGGGATGACATCGAGCGGAGGCGTCTCGATGGCGAAGCCGGCCTCGCGCAGAAAGTCCCAATCGCGCGGGTTGCCGAGAAAGCCGTGCAGGCAGGTGATCACCACAGCGCGTCGTACCGTTTCCATGCCCGGGCGCTGGCCTCGGCGTCGGGGCGCAGCTCCGTGACGCGTTCTTCGATGCCCCACATGGCCGCCCAGTGATCGAAGCGGATGCCGTGGACGTTCTCGATCATCCGCTCGCGCGTGGCCGTGTCGAGGCGCTGCAGCGAGGCCACCCGGCTGAAGATCCGGCCGCCGCCGTTGTTGATGATGACGATCCGCCAGTCGATGCCGGAGTCGAGCTGCGGCACGATCCAGGGAGCATTGCTGTCGTAGATCGCCGTGAGATCTCCGACCACGCAGACGTTCGGACGCGACGGATCGCACTGGCCGAAGAACGTTGAGAGCTGTCCGTCGATGCCGTTCGCACCGCGGTTTGCTGCAATCGTGAAACCACGCGGCTCGCGTGTGCCTGCGAGATCCCATTCCCGAATCGGAAGCGAATTGCCGAGGTAGACGCGCGCGTTGGCCGGGATCGAGCGCGAGAGGGCGCGAACCATGGCCAGCTCGGACTGCGGCTCGTCATCGAGGATGCAGGCGATGGCATCGGCGTGATCCCGGTCGTTCGCGAAGAATCGTTCATCGCGCGCCCGCGGCGCAACGGCGACCGGCAGCGCTTCGAGCGGATGAACCTCGCCGCGGCTGCAGCCGGTGAAGGGCAGATCGCTGAAGCTGATCAGCGGCAGATCGCGCCGTGACTCGTCGAGATCCCGCCAAAACCGCAGCGTCGGCACGTTCCCGATCCGGATCACGCCGTCGAATCCCCCCCGCCCGATCATCCGCTCCCCGGATGTGATGAGGAGATGCGCAAGCGTCGGGTCCTCGCGCAGGCCGGAGAGTGGCTCGGCGTAGATGGGGGCGTTGAGACGCGCCGCGAAGTTGCGAACCTTCTCGCGGTGCGCGGATGCCAGGCCGCTGAGGATCAGGAGAGGCCGCGTGAACGTGGGTTGCTGAGTTGCTGAGCTGCTGGGTTGCTGGGTGGGTGACTCACCAACCTCGCAACTCAGCAACCCAGTAACTTCCCCCTCCGAGACCCCGAAACCGCGAGACCCCGCGACCGCGTCTATCAACGGCTCATCAAACTCAATATTGATGTGTACCACCGACCCCCGCCCGTACACACCGAAGATCCCCTCCTGCTCGATCGCCTGCGGCGCGCCGGTACCGCGGTATCGGGCAGGGCGGTCGGCGGTGATGAAGATCAGTTTCGTCCCCGAGTAATGCGCTTCGACAGCAGCCGGGAGAAGCTCCGCGACGGCGGTGCCCGAGGTCGTGACGACGGCGACAGGACGGCCGCTCAACTTGGCGCGGCCGAGGGCAAAGAAGGCAGCGGAGCGTTCGTCGACGAATGAATAGATGCGAAGGTCACCAGCACAGACAGGAGTGTCTGTGCCACATTCGACTCCGGACTTGGCACCAACACCCTTGTCTGTGCCGGACTTCATGGCACCGACACCCGTGTCTGTGCCGGACGATGTGGCACCAGCACCCTTGTCTGTGCCGGACGATGTGGCACCAACACCCTTGTCTGTACCGGATGATGTGGCACAGACACCCTTGTCTGTGCCGGACGATGTGGCACAGACACACTTGTCTGTGCCGGACGATGTGGCACAGACACACTTGTCTGTGCCGGACGATGTGGCACAGACACTCTTGTCTGTGCCGGCGCCGTAGGCGCCGAGAACGGCAAGCAGCGGCGCATTTCGCGATCCCGCGCAGACGCAGAAGTCGGTCGCGCCGAGGGCGCAGGCCCGTTTGATCACGCGCCGCGCTTCGGCGATGTTCGTCATGCGAACGCTTCGACGTGCGCGGCTACGCCGAAGAGCGCCTTCACCTGCTCGCGCTTCTCGCGCAGCTCTTCGAATTCGCGCTCCACGCGGCTCTCCAGCAACATCCCCGCGCCTGAGCCCACGCGTACCCGCTCGCCGCTCCAGTCCAGATTGCGGATGGCCACGAGCGCCAGAGCGGAGTGCTCTTCCCGCTCCAGCCCGAAGGGGGCGCCGAACGTACGCCGTTTCACGCCGCGGTCGGCTTCACGCAGCCATCGCTCCCCGGCCTCGCTGCGCGGAGAGACGCCCAGCGCCGCGGTGGGGTGCAGGCGCCGCACCATCTCCGAGAACGACATCCGCTCCGAGCCGCCGCTCTCGCTGAAGAAGATCGGCGTGATGAGGTGGGCGATCTTGGGCAAGCGCAAGGTCCCGAGCGGACCGATCTCGATGTTCCCGAACGGCGCCAGGCGGCGGACGATGTCGTCGACGACGAAGCGGTGCTCGCGCAACTCTTTCGGATCGCGCAGCAACTCCTCCGCGCGCGCGACCGGGCGTGTTCCCGCCAGCGCCATCGTCCGGTAGCCGCGCGCCGCGGACTCGAAGAGAAACTCCGGTGTGGCCCCGGCCAGGCCGTGGTTCTGGTACGAATAGCCGTATCCGCGCATCCCCGCAGGCAATTGCCCGAGCCGCGTGAAGAACCAGCGCCACCATTCACCGCGCTCCATGAACCGTCCCGACTCGAAGATGACCGGGACGATCTTCTTGAAGTCGCCGCGCTCCATGGCCGCGTGCGCGGAGTCGAACAGCGCCGTGAACTCCTCGGAGGACGCCGTATCCCATGCCACGCGCGGCGCGCCCCGCCCCTCGAAGCGCGAAGCCAGCTCGTCGAACGTCGTCTCCTCCCACGCCGCCGGATGCCGCCACGGATGCGGATCATCGAGAAAAAAATCGGCCACGAAGAACGCCGGCCGGTCCGGCCGCCGGAACGGCAACTGCTCGAACGGCCCCCACCCGACGAAGACCCGCCCCGGCGCGGTCTGGATGAAAGCGAAGTCGCGGTGGGACATGTGGAGAGGATTGTATCTGCCCGTGCGCCTGCCGCGCGTTGTCGGTTGTCGGTTGTCCGTTGATTGCGTCAGCGGGCGCGCGGTCTCGTGGTGGTAACGTTCGGGACGTCAACCATGGTCACCGACAACGCGCGCGAAGCGCGCAACCAACTGACAACCGACAACGCGCGGCCGGCGCGCGACAGCGCGACAGCCGCGCAGTACCAGGGTCCCGACCCCACCCGCATTCAATCCATGTTCGGCTCCATCGCCGGCCGCTACGACCGCGCCAATACCGTCATGTCCGCGGGCATCCATCACCTCTGGCGTCGCAAGGCGGTGCGTTGGTCAGGGGCGAAGGAGGGGGACGCGGTGCTCGACTGTGCCACCGGCACCGGCGACCTGGCCATCGCCTTCAAGCGGGCAGTCGGCAACGGACGCGTCATCGGCACCGATTTCACGCCGAGGATGATCGAGCTCGCCAGGCAGAAGTCCGCCGACATCACCTTCGAGGTCGCCGACGTGACCGCCCTGCCGTTCGACGACGATTCGTTCGACGTCGCCAGCATCTCCTTCGGCATCCGCAATGTCGGCGATCCGGTCAAAGCGATCGCCGAGATGGCGCGCGTGGTCCGTCCCGGCGGACGGGTGATCGTGCTTGAGTTCGGCCAGCCGTCAAACCGTCTCGCTTCAGCAATCTACGATTCCTACCGCCGCCACGTTCTCCCCCGACTCGGCGGCGCCGTCACCGGCGAGCGCGATGCCTACGAGTATCTCGAATCATCCGCGGCACGCTTTCCATGCGGGGAGGAGTTCGTGGCGATGATGCGGAGCGCGGCGGAGTTCAAGTTGATCGATTTCCGGCCCCTGACCTTCGGCATCGCGTATCTGTACCGTGGGCGCTCGTAGCGCCGTCGGCTCGACGGCTGTACCGCCGCCGGCTCGGCGGCGACTCAGAACCGCCCACCCCTAAGGCCGCGAGTACAAATCGATAATCCTCTCGATCGCCTTCCGGCACACGCGGCAAAACCCCACCTCATCCCGCGTGAACATGATGCAATCGAGCTCCGGACGATACAGGCCGCGCGGCTCGTAGGCGGCCCCTTCGAAGGCGCCTACCTTGCCGGCGTACTTCTGCCCGCCGAGGAACTGTGTCTCCCAGGCCCGCTCGGCGGTGAACAGCGTGTCCATCTCCGACTCCGGCGCATTCGTGGCCCGAAGATGGGCGCGTTCCTTCTGAACCTCGACGCTGTGCTTCTCGAACGTAGCCTTGTCCCACTCGGTGGGCAGCGGCGTGGCGGGATCGAGGAGATCGTGCCATTTCACCTTGGCCGGATCGTGCAGCGCCGTCACGTTCGGCTCCCACGGCTCGGGATGGTCGCTGCTGCCGCTGGTGGTGTACGAGACCGGCGACGTGTAGTACTCGTCCGCGAGCGCGGCGAAGTGATGCCCGAACTCGTGGACGAATACGTACTCCGCGAACGCGCTGTCGACGCAGGCCGTGGCCTGGTCGTTGAAGATCCCGCCGCCGCCGTAGGTCTTCTCATTGACGAGGATCTCGATGAAGTCGTAGGGAGCGGACGAGGCCACGTCGCGCATGCGGTGATCGTCCAGCGTGAGGACATAACGCTCCGAATCGAAGATGTTGTACTGGACGCCGGTCATCGTGCGCCGGTTGTCGTTCGTCCGCGGACGATTGACGCCGCTGGCCGGCTCGGCGAGATCGAGAGCCCGGACGTTGAAGTCCTTCCGCCGGCTCTTGAACGGCTCGGTGGCGAAGAGCTTCCCGACCATCCGCTCGACGTCCTTATGAAACTTCGGCAGCTCGCTCTCGGTGTATCCCTCGCCGATGACCAGGATGTCCACCTTCTCCGACGGCGGTCCGTTCTCGATGACGTTCCAGACGTGCCCGGCCGGCTTGCGGTCGGAAGGATTGACGAAGCGCGACGACGGATCGATCAGCGTCGACCAGAGCTGCTGGAAGGCACCGCTGGCATCGCGCTTCTTGATGACCACTTGCACCGGATGCTTCGGCCACGGAAAACGGACCGACTCCGCGAACGTCCCGGCGCGCTGATTGGCCTCGTCCGTGGTCTGCCATTCGCCGAAGACCGAGCCGAAGCCGCGCGAGTAGATCGGCTGATTCGTATCGCGATCGACGACCTCGAAGTAGTAACTGCCGAGGTTCATCGTGTCGATGAGACGCGTCCGGCTGCCCGGCCACGGACCATCGGAGACCACTGAATCGAGGGCGATGATCTCCTCTCCATGGTTCCCGGTATGGAAGTAGTTCACCCGCATCGTCTTGTCGAGGAACAGCTCGTCGAACGAGGCGGCGAACGCGGAAGTGGCAGCGAGAAACAACGCGGTGACAAAAGCGAACTTGCGCATCGCGCGATTGTAGACTGCGGGGATGAAACCCCCGCCTGTCATCCTGAGCCTGCCGCAGGCGCGCGAGCAACACACGGCGCTCGTGCAGAACATGGCAAGCGCCGAAGGACGGCGAAGGACCCCCTACATGGCGCAGGAAAGGGAGGGGGAAGTCTGTGACCTTACACGGCCGCGCAACTTCCCTCGAAAGTCCCCCACCCTTTCCGGCGATAGGCAGGGGGTCCTTCGCCGTGCTTTGCCCCTCCGGGGCGCCGCCGGGCTCAGGATGACAGCGCTTTCTCTGCTGTTTCTCCTCCTTATGGCCGTATCTGCCTCCGCCCAGGTCCAGGAGCAGATCACCGTCGAGCGCATTCTCGTCGACACCCGCGTGACCGACGATCACGGCAACCCGATCACCGGCCTCAAGCCTGCCGACTTTCAGGTCAAGGTAGATGGAAAACCGGCCACGGTCGAATCAGCTGATTGGATCCCCGAGACAGCGGCTGCCCGCGAGCTGGCGGACATCGACTCCAACGGCGCCGAGGTCAACACATCGCTCGACCAGCCCGCGCCGAAGGGGCGGCTCCTCATCTTCTTCTACCAGACCGATTTCGCGCGCAACAGCGTGCGCCTCATCGGGCAGATGCAGCAGGTGGTCAACGCGAACGACTGGCTGGACTGGCTTGATCCCGACGACCGCGTAGCCGTCTTCTCGTTCGACTCCCATCTCAAATTCCGGCTCGACTTCACGAGCAACAAAGGCGACATCAAGAATGCGATGGAGCAGGCGTTGCTCACCGACGAGCCTCAGCCTCCGCGGATCGTACCGATGCCCGCGCTCTCGAAACGGCTCGATCGAAACGAGATGCGCAAGGCGGCCTCGCCGGAAGCGGCGTTGATCATCGTCGCCAACGCCCTGCGTCCCATCCCCGGTCCGAAGTCGATCATCCTCTTCGGCTGGGGTCTGGGCCGGCTGGTGGGCGGCGGCGTGATTATGGAAAAGAAGTACCCCGCGGCGCGGCAGGCGCTGGAGTCGGCACGCGCCAGCGTCTTCTCCATCGATTTCACCCAGGCTGATTACCACTCCCTCGAGGTGGGCCTCGGGCAGGTCGCAGGCGACACCGGCGGGTTCTACGCCAAGACGTTCAACTTCCCAAAGATCGCCGTCGAACGCCTGCAGAAGACGCTGGCCGGACACTATGAGCTCGAAGTGCGCAAGCCCGACACGAAAGTGCGCGGCACGCACACGATCGAAGTGGAGGTGCCGTCGCAACGCAACGCCGCCGTCCTCGCGCGCAGCACGTACGTCGATCGCGACTGAACAGCTTATCCGCAGATGACGCAGATTTGCGCAGATGGAGTGCCTTCACATCACCTATTTGCGTACATCTGCGTCATCTGCGGATAAAACCCTGTCCCGAACCCCTCGGAAGTCGGTGAGCGCCCACAGCACCAGCATCGTCACGCCCATCGTCCAGTAGAAGTTGCGCGAGTGGACGCCGGCGCTGAAGTTGCCGTACCACGGCGCGGCGAGGAGGCAGAGGGCCATCACGAGCTCGACGAACCCGTGCACGGCCAGGCCGATCTTCTTAACGATCCCGAGCGGATAGCGCGTCACCACCGCAAGCACGAAGAGCACACCCGCGAAGAGATACGCCCACGTGGTGGCCGGGCGCGCCGAAAACCCCGCGATGGACGGACCGATGGCCAGCAGGATGGCCAGGGCGTAGTCGATGATGCCGTGCGAGACCGCTCCGATGCTGCGATGAATCATGGCAAGTCGCGTCCTTCCCCTTGATCGAGTACCAGGAACGGCGGATTGCCGTTCGCTGCGAGCGCATCGTGCAGGTCGCGCAGCGGATCGTACTCGCCATCATCCCCCAGCGCGAACGTCCCGAAGTGGACGGCTACACTCGTGCGCGCGCCGAGGGCGAAATGCGCATCGACCGCCTGCGCCGGATCGATGTGTACCGGCTTCATGAACCAGCGCGGCAGATACGACCCGATCGGCAGGAGCGCCACCCGGATCGGCGCGAAGCGTCGTCCAATCTCCGCGAAGTGCCCGCCCCAGCCCGTATCGCCGGCGAAGTAGACATTCCCCGACGGCCCGCTGACGACGAACCCACCCCAGAGATTGCGATTCCGATCGCTCAGCGCACGCGCCGAGAAGTGCCGTGCCGGGACGACCGTCGTCTCGATGCCGTTCGGAAGTCGCATCGTCTCCCACCACTCCAGATCGATCGCCCCACGAATCCCATGCCGCCGCATCAGCGCCGCGTTGCCCAGCGGCGTCACGATCGGCGCTCCATGCCGGGTCTCGATCGCCCGCAACGTCGCCACATCGAGATGGTCGTAGTGGTTATGACTGACGAGCACGAGATCGATCGGCGGCAGATCCCCAAACCGGATCCCCGGCATCCGATGCCGCCGCGGCCCCACAAACGAGACCGGCGATACCCGCGCCGACCACACCGGATCGGTGAGGATGTTGACTCCATCCATCTGGATGAGCGTCGTCGAGTGATTGATGAACGTAACGCGCAACCGCCCATCCCCCACCCGCTCCGGCGGCGGCGGACCATACTTCTCCTCCGGATGCTCCGGCCACTCCCCTCTCTGCCTCGAAGCCTGCCACCTCAGAAACGACCCCTCGGTCTGCCGGCCCCGCTCATGGTTGCGAAACCGCTCGCCGTCGAAGTGATCGCTGACCGGACCGCGCCACCGGGGCGACGCGAAGAAGATCCGCTCGATGGCCGCGGCACCGAGCGCCGCCCCGATCGTGATCGCCGCAGCTTTTGCCGTCTTCCACATCCGCGTGTATTCGAGCACAAAAGCCTGTCATTCTGAGCGACGCGAAGAATCCCCAGCATGGAACGCGCGACACGAACGCGGACGCGCCTCGTCCCGAGGGCGGGTGGTTACGCGCGGTCTGAACGTTCGGGTCCTGACCACCACCCGCGAATGTGGATTGACGCGCCCACCCCCACCCACTATCCTGTCGCCCACCTCAGAAATAGCGAGGGCAAACAGCTCGTTGAGACGATCCCAAGCAGGCGCTTAGCTCAGTTGGTAGAGCATCACCTTCACACGGTGGGGGTCACCGGTTCGAGTCCGGTAGCGCCTACCATCCTAAATCACTCACGCCGCTCAGGTTAGTCTTACCGAGCGGCGTTGCGTTTGGGTGGTCAGAGGCTCGAAGTGTTCACGCAAGTTGTTCACCGGGTCCGGGTTGGGTCCAGAACTGGCGTTCTGCCGTCCTCCCTTGCACCGATCGCAGATCTTTCCTAGGCGAGGCTTGAGGGGCAGTGGTTCGCCGACGGCGAGGGTAGAAAACGAGACCGCCGGCGTTGGGTCCTCGCCGGCGGCTCGTATGTGAGGCCGAGCGCCGATGTTCTCGATCTTCCCGAGGTGCCGAGGTACCATCGCGTGCGGGAGGCAGTTTGGTGAGACGTTCGGCAGCGACGCAACGCCACGAAGAATCGACAGCGCAGGAAGTTCCTTCGGTATTCGCTGCGCGCGCGTTCGCCGAGTACAGCGCAAGTGCCTCGATGGACGAGCGCCGCGAGCTCGGCCAGTTCTTCACGCCACCCGTGGTCGCAGCGTTCATGGCCGACCTCGCGCTCCCGGTCGGGCCAGAGGTCAGAATCCTTGAACCGGGCGCCGGTACTGCGATCCTGACCGCATCCGTCTGCGAACGACTCGTCGGTCGCGCCAAGACCGTCCACATCGACGCGTACGAGTTGCACCCACGACTCGCGGTGGTGTGCGAGCAAGTGCTGACGCACACGGCTGATTGGCTGGCAGAGCACGACATCGCCTGCACGTTCAACGTGCACCGAGGCGACTTCGTCCTGGAGAATGCCTCATTCCTCCAGCCATCACTCTTCAACGAACATCGCGAGCGGTACGACATCGCCATCGCGAACCCGCCGTACTTCAAGCTGCTCAAGGATGACCGTCGCGCCAGGGCAGCAGCGCACATCGTGCATGGCCAACCGAACATCTACGCGATCTTCATGGCGATCATGGCCAGCCTGCTCCGCAAGGACGGCGTAATGGTCACGATCACGCCGCGCAGCTTCACGACCGGCGAATACTTCCGCCGCTTCCGCGAAGTCCTCTTCGCGACCGTGCTGCCGGAAGCGATTCATCTCTTCGGCTCACGCAAGGACGCGTTCCGCAAAGACGAAATCTTGCAGGAGAACGTCATCATGCGGGCGCGCCGCACGCGCGTCGAGTCACCCGTCACCATCACGACGAGCGCAGGCGTTCGCGACCTCGATCACTGTACGAGCCGCAGCGTTCCACTCCATGACGTCGTCGCCCTGCGCTCCCGTGATCTCGCCATCCACATCCCGACCACCGACGTGGACGATCGCGTGCTCACGTTCATCAGGTCGTGGCCGGAGACGCTGCACACCCTCGGCCTCAGTGTCTCCACCGGTCCCGTAGTCGCCTTCCGCGCGCTGGAGTTCCTCCACGAGGCACCCAACGGCGCGAAGGAGGTGCCACTCCTCTGGCTCCAGCACGTGCGGCGCATGACTGTCCGGTGGCCGGTCGACGGCTCGAACAAGCGCCAGTACATCGCGAACACTGCTGACTCGAAGTACCTGCTCCTGCCCAACGCGACGTACGTCGTCATGCGGCGCTTCAGCGCGAAGGAGGAGCACCGCCGCATCGTCGCCGCTCCCCTCTTCGAGGGCCAGCTGCCCGGCAGCATGATCGGACTCGAGAACCATCTCAACTACGTGCACCGGCCAAAGGGCAAGCTGACGCATGCCGAGGCGTTGGGACTCGCGGCGCTCCTGAACAGCGCAATCATCGACCGGTTCTTCCGCATTTCGAATGGCAACACGCAGGTGAGCGCGGTAGAGCTGCGCAACCTTCCCCTGCCTCCGGCCGAGACGATCAAGGCGATCGGGCGGCTGATCGAGCGGGAAGGTACCGAGGAACTTGACCGCGTCATCGCCGACGCGCTAGATGTCCCGGCGGATCTCAACGAAGACCTGGCGGGGACGGCGCATGGCGAAACTTGAGGACGCGAAGGACATCCTAAAAGCGCTCGGGCTTCCACCCAAGCAGCAGAACGACGTCGCGGCCTACACACTCCTCGCGCTCGGCGGCATTCGGCGCACGACAAAGTGGTCGGCAGCCGAGCGGCGACCCCTGCGCATTCACGACATGATCGTCTTCACGAATGCGGAGTACCGCGGCAAGGAACCCTACAAGGAGAACACGCGCGAGACCTTCCGGCGTCAAGCCATCCACCAGTTCGAGCAAGCGCGCGTCGTCGATCGCAACCTGGACTCGGACGATCTCGCAACGAACAGCCCGAACACGCAGTACGCGCTATCGAGCAGCGCGATCGCGGTGATTCGCAGCTACGGCACGAAGCAGTTCGCTGCGGAGGCAGCGGCCTTCCGGGAGAGTCACGTCAGCCTGCTTGCCGTCTACACGGCGAGCAAGCGCATGCACCTCGTACCCGTGAAGCTCGCGGACGGACGGGAGTTCACGCTCTCGCCGGGAAAGCACAACCAAGTGCAAGCAGCGGTCGTGGGCGATTTTGCCGCGCGCTTCGCTCCCGGTTCCACGATCCTCTACCTCGGCGACACGGCGAAGAAGACGATCATTCTTGAGGAGGACGCGCTGCGCAAACTCTGCGTCCCGATCACGAAGCACGACAAGCTCCCGGACATCGTCCTGTACGACGAGACACGGAACTGGCTCTTCCTCATCGAAGCCGTCACGTCCCACGGCCCCGTATCACCGAAGCGCAAACTCGAACTGGAGCGAGCACTCAAATCATGCACGGCAGAGCGCATCTACGTCTCGGTCTTCCCGGACTTCAAAGAGTTCCGACGGCACATCGACAACATCGCCTGGGAGACCGAGGTCTGGATCGCCGAGAACCCGGACCACATGATCCACTTCAATGGCGACAAGTTCCTCGGACCAGCGCCACAGAACCGCGAATGACCGCGCGGCCTGCTAGACAGACGCCTGGTGATTGAGCTGCTTGGCAGTCGAAACTGCACGGAATGGTTGATCGGCTGACGAACCTCGCCCGTCCTCGTTTCCGCAGCGAAGGATCTCGACGTTGCGACCTCGGAACCGCAGGCGCCATCCTCGCTCATCGAGTTCCTCCAGCAGTGCGTGACGCATCCGCTTACTCGATGACTCTTTGCCATGGAATGTCTGCCGCAGCAGTTCGAGGAGATCACTTCCTGAGCCAGCGAAGAGTACGACGCCCAATGCCCCATCTCGATCAGGCGTTGCTCCGTCCCCAAACGTTTCCCTAACCGCCTGCCATGAGCGACGCAGCACATCGGGCCAATAACGCGTCCCGCACAGAAGCTGGGCGTTCCAATGACGCATCTTCTTCTCTTCATCGTTTGGATCGTTCCAATCGCGAACGTAAAACGAAGGACCACCAAACGTGTGAAGGGCCTTGATCACAGCGGCGGGATTGTCAGCCAGCAACTCCATGTCGACGTTCCCCTTCGGTCCATCTGGGCCGAAGACATGAAGGCGTGGGCCATACTTGCGGGGGTACTCTTCAAGCTCACGCGCAACCGCTTGGTGAACAATGTCTCGAATGGGACCACCAAGTGGATCGACCGCGCGCATTTCCAGCAGTTCTGCCATTGCTTCCATCCGGCGGTCGGAGTCTAACGTGCCCGCTTCGCTGATTAACGCTTCTCGCGCCTTTTCGGCAGCTTGTGCCGGCCCGTGCTCGACCAGCCAGCGTGCCGCATGGGTCCATGAATGTGATTCCTTGAGCTGGACCAAGTTCCACAGCACTGCTACGCCGAGTTCGCGCGCATGTGTGTCGGGATGTTGTGACAGCGCTTGCGCAGACCAGAGTTTCAATCGCTGATCGTTTTCGCGGTCAGCAAAGAGGATAAGAGACAAGAACGCTGCCGACCACGCGTTCGTCGGCATTGCCTCGGCCTTGCCGATAATTCTCCAACCCAACCAGAAGTGATGCTGGGACGATGGGTTAAGCAAGTGATTGATCAACAGAGGAGCAACTTTCGGTGCCAGATCCGTCTCCAGCACGGAAACTAGCGCATGGACAGCGTCCGCGCTGTCCTTAAACTCGACGGCCGTGTCCTGGCTGTAGGCCAAGAGGACATCGGTAGCGTATTTGGATTCCGACGCATCACCAGATGTGGCTACCGCCTCAGCGAGTCTGATCTTGGTTTGTATCGCTGTCTCCGGGCGTACGAGAAGGTTCAGAAAGCGTGCTACCAAAACTCTTTTGTGGCCGTCATCTGCGAGGCGCAGCGCGAGACGCGCAGTGTTAACTCGCCAGTGGTCCTCGTCGCTCTCGCTGAGTCGAGCTATCGTTTCGACCACGGTCGGGCTGATATTCTCTTTGGTCAATACCCTGTCGAGGAGCTCCAGGACTTTTGCCGAAACTGCCCAGCCGCGGTAACGTCCGCGTAACGTCAGAAGGCCGCCAACGAGTTGTTCCGCGGCATCCGGTGATGACAGGAGGAGTTCGACCCACTCGATCCAAGGTTTCTTGTGGCCCGTGTCATCGTGCTCGCACCGCCTTGCAATCCGTAAGACGTCTGCAAATACAGGGTGCATTTGCTCAGCGATGTCGAGTTGGCGCTCGGGATCGAGCCCCCGGTAGCATTGGCAGAGGAGACCGAGGCGGTGCCGATAGAGATCGTCTTTCGTTCGATCCGCGAGCAGCGCGAAGAGTGGTGCGATGTCAAGCAGCAAGCCAGCGACAAACGAGATGAGTATTCCCCAAGCTGGTTCGAATGCCTGTTTGGCAAGTAGTTCAGATGCCGCAGCGCTTCGCGCATCATCCCAATACACTTCTACCCGTGCGTGCCAACCATCCGCGTTAATTCGCGAGGCTAAGTAGGACGCGGCAAGGAATTCGTGAAACGTCGGGTCGCAAAACGCGATCTCTGTTGGATCGCTTTGCTTCTTCAGAAAGCCGAGGTCCACGAATTCGTCCAGCAACTGCGATGCCGCAGTATCGGAAGTGGCCGATGTGTGTTTGATCGCGGTGAGCACGGCATGCTGAGTCAACGTGCTTGCGCCATTTCTGGGACTAAAGAGTTCCCACGCGATCTTTGTAAGGACCTGAAGAAGTTCCTCTGCGTGCAGCCGGCGTCCTGCTCGCGGAGCATCATGGCGCTGCGCGCCTGCAGCAAGAAGGTTCATGACTTCGCGATAGAACGCGGCTGGAGTACGCGGCAGGTCATGAGTCGGCCGGTTGGCGCGGACCATGCCGGCTAGGTCGATCAGCATCGGTGAGTGGTTCAGAAGATCGAGTGAGCGTTTGTCGTGGATAGCCGATGTCCGCTCGGTCGCGTGTTTGCCGGCGGCAATGGTAAGCCTTGCCTTGGCCGCGTCGAGTGTTTGATTGATGATGGTGTCGCCGACTTCCATTAGACGAGCAAGCGCATTCAGCAGGTCGTTTTCGGTCTTCGACAAGTCACCCGAGAGAGGCTTGTATCGAACGTCATGTTCGAGCTCGTGGTAGACGTGCGCAAGCTGGCTGCAAACTTGAATCTCGCATGCGAGTCCTCGGACGTTCCAGTACGGTCCAACGATTTCTTCGTCTCGAAGTCTTACCAGACAGTGAGTGGCACGGTAGAAACCGAATGGCTGATCCTTGACGTCAGGAGCGATCGTCGCGTCCGCAGCAAAACCACTGAATCGCTGCTGAATGAGGGCAATCACCCTCGCACGATCCGTCTCGACATAGGTTGTGATTCGAACGCCCGCGAGATCCTTGAGAACCAGAAAGATGCTGTCCAAGTCAACGAATTCGGCAGCATGCTCGCCTGAGCGAAGATACTTGTAGAGCTTCTCCCTGAGTCGATCAGCCGCCTTCGCGCGGAACTGGACCGCGCCGCGAATGCCATTGCTCTCCAGGAGAGTTCGGCACGCCTCACCAACTACGCGGGCAAGCTTTTCGTACCGGTCCGCCTCGCGCGAGTAACGCTCGACAGCAGCACCGATCAAGTCTTTCGTGAGGGGCATGCGAGCACCATCACCTCCATCATGGCTTTTCGCTCGGAGGTCGGCCATGATTCTCGCACGCAACCGGCCGCCAGGTGTTCATCAAGTGTTCACGCGGTCGGGCTACGGCCATCCGAGGCCATCCTGGGATCTCGCGGGACGCTAGTAAACCACCGCTACCACGGACATCCCAGGATATCCACGGACGGGCACACTAGTTCACAGAGAAGAGTTCGCGCGACGATATGTTTCAGCGCCTGAGTCGCTTAAGCGGATCGCCGCCCGAGCAACCGCCGAACCTCACGATTCGCTGGTGAGCTTTGGCACTTCTACGTATTGAAGGGCCGGTCTCAGTGTAGACACTTCGTGAGCGACTAGATCGAACCCGCGGACGAGCGCCTCGGCGCCCTGACCCGTCAGCGTGCAAAACCGTCCAGGCGTCATGTGCCGGGCTGCCTCCCGAAGGTCCGGCAGCACCAGTGTGGATTCGTCGTCCGTGAGATCGTCAAGGAACGGCCAGCCCTGCCGCATCCATGGCCAGAGACCTCCGACGGGTCCCTGGGTTTCCGGTGTCTCGAGGTAGGCCCAAGAGTGTTGCTTTTCCTCTGGCGTGCGCGGATCACGGCGCGCGACTGCTGGCACCTTCACGTGAAGCTCCCCACCCTGGAACGATCCCTCGATCTGTGCCAGCAGAGCAACATCGTATGGAATGTGTTGTCCAATGGCCGCGTAGAAGTGCGCCATCCGCCTGATGCTGTCGATATCACCGATCGAGTCGTAGAGGTACGCGCTGATGACGCCGAGAACAGGGTCAACGTGCTTCCACTCCCGAAGTTTGACAGTGAGGTTGACGACCGCATCGAAGCGCAGCGAACCGCGCTCCATGTACTCGATCGCCTCTGTGGTCGCGGCGGTCGTGTCGAGCGGCATGTCCTGTTTCCGATAGAGCAGTCCGCTGACGCCGCGCTCGTCGCACACGAGCCTGGCGACGAATTGGGGAAGCGCTGCGATGGCGGCGAACCGGCCATCCTGGAACTCGACGAGCAGCGGTACAGACCGCGTCACCGCGCTGCCGTCGTCCTGTGCGCGGATCTCCCAGGATTCGGATTGCTCGATGCGCTCAGCCACGATATCCTGCGGCGTCCAGAGGTGAACTGCGCGCGCGCCGACGATCGTGATGCCGCACTGCGTGTTAAACCTGCTTTCCGTATCGTCGCGCAGTCCTGCGAGCAACCGGTGCGTCCTGCGACTGTCCATCGCGCCCTGGCTTTCACGGCTTCCCAATCCAAGACGAGAGGCATCGACAGCTTCGGACGGCTCGCGGTCGTCGGGTGCAACCGGCAGATTACCGACCCTCTCAGGAGATGGCCAATCGGGGAACGCCGGTGCAGTAACGCTGACGCCAGCGAGAAAGTAGACGTCCTCGCCCTCAGGGAACGTCGGACTCACCTGAGGGTTGAGCGTGCGTTGGTACATCATGGCGACACGTGGCACTTCCAACTCCAAGAAGTGGCCAAGGCTGCGGCTCGTCACCTTCTCCTTCTCGATCTTCGAGAATGCTGTGGGCTTGATCCCCCACAACCCTTCCATGAGCACGCCCGTGAAGAGACATCGGTCGAGTTCTTCAGTCGCTCCCGGGATGGCGTATGCCGCCGCCCCATCCTGCGTGGCGATGAACTTGTCGATGGGCGGCACGCTGGTCGGACGCCTCGGGCCCCGGCCGAGGACCGCGTCGGCGGTGATGTCCCCTATGTCCAGCGCCGATGGCAACAGCCGGCAGGCGTCCGAGAAGATCGCTATCTGTTGAATGTCGTACATGAACAACCGTCGCTTGAGCGGCTCGACCGCCACGGCGCGCATGTCGGTGTGCCAGTCAGACAACAACCACAGCGTTTCCTCGGCCTCCCGGATGAGGCCATGTCCGGCGAAGTAGATAGCCAGTCTGTGCGCCGCAACGGCACGATCCCCGAGCAGCGCCTTCAGTTCATCCCGGAGCCGGTCCATCGTGAGGGGAACATCTTCGTCGGTGACAAGAATGGAGCGATACCCCAGTGCGGTCGCCCACGCGTAGAACTCACCCGCGCCGTTGAGTGCTGCGCCGAGATAGGGGAGGGGTTCGGCGTTGGCGACTCCGATCGCGACAGCGAACATGTGCTCCGTGTTGGTCACGAAAGCCTCCTACTGCACGGCGATCGAGTAGCGTCGCCCCTGATCGGTAAAGGCGAGAGGATTGACTGAAACTGTTGCGCGGTTCGCCGACCTCATGAATAATAGCGTACATTCGTATGGACGGAACGCCGATGTCACACGACCTCCCGCGGGCGAGAGCCTACGTCGCATCGCTCGACCTATCCGGAACACCTCGCGGCATTGTATCGATGGATGCAGCAGCCGACACGGGCGTTGTATTCGACGAGGCAAAGGCCCAGGCGCAGGTTGTCGGCTCCGGTGTCTTCGCATTTGCGCAAGGCGTCGCGAACGACGTCCGCGAAGCGATCTCCGATTCCGCTTTGCTGGCGCAACTCGTCGCCAACAAGCGAACCTCGGCGGAGCGTGATCCCTTGCAGTGGTTTGCCGCCTACTCCGAGGTACTGCAGAACGTTGGATGGACGCTCCAAGCGGCGGAATGGACCGACTATACCAGCGAGGGGACGGCCGCCGAGGTACACGAGAAGATTAGCACCTCGTCACACCGAGGCCGTTCGCTGAGTCGATCACGGTTGGCAGGTACCCAGAATGCCGCTCGTGATCGCGCTCAAATTGGCGCTGCGCTTCGCTGGAATCGTTCATGTTGTCGTATGGCTTTCGCGCCACAATCACTCTTCGCACCATCCTAAGCCTCCCGAACCTGCGCCGCCTCGCACTCTCGCGATTCGATGAGTGCAACGAGGTCCGACATTTCCCAAAGCTGATCCGTCACACCGGCAGCCATCGCGGGCGTGCAGCGAATTGTCTGATGGATGCGGATGAAATTGTAGTGGAACATATGCAGGCTGATCATGTGGCAGTGATTCTCAAACTTTTTGGAGAACGCATTGGTCAACCGGGTGAAGCGGCGCATGCCCATCCGCATGGTCAGGTTCGCGCGCTCCACGTAGCTGGTGCTGATGTGCTTCCGGTCAGGGTCACCCGAGATCACAGAGAGTTCCATGCCCTTGATGTGGCCGGGTGAGTAGCGCGTCTCGGCGCTGTGATCGTTACCGCTGGCGCCATACAGTTTTGTCAGCATCGCGTAATCGATCGCGCCTCCGAACGCTCCTTCGGTCGCGTTGAGGTACAGCTTCAATCCGTCCGTCGTCATCTGGACTTTGTTCGTCAGCCGCGAAGCAACGTCGCCGATGAACTGCGCCGCGCTCTGTTCATCGCGCGAGCCTACGAACCACGACAGCATTAGCTTCGAATCGCTGTCGATGCAGGTCCAAGTCCACACGCTGCCGATGGTGAAGGGCGTTGACTCGCGAATCTCGCGCTTGATGTTCCGGTCCTTGCCGTAGACGAACGACCAGATTTCGTCGCATTGGATGCGCTTGCACTGGAGGTTGCGGAGGATGCCATCCTGATACTCGGCAGCGACCTTTCCGGCATCCACGAGGAGCCGGAGGATTGTTCCCTTCGCTACGCCGGTCAGCCGGGAGGTCGATCGAACGCTGTTTCCCTCCACTAGGCAGGATAGGACGGCGGCGCGGCGGGTGGGAGTTAGCTTGTTCATATTCAACAATTTACATCCTAAACGGCGGTTTGTCAAGCTCAAACCGCATGAATCGTTCTATGCTGGTGAAGCCGCTTGACCTGCACCAACCGCATAAAGTACCATATGCCGGTCAACTCGAATGAGCCGCCAATTGAAACCCCGTACGAACCAAAGGAGAACATGGTGAAAAGCGATCTCGAAAAGCTGCTGGAGCGATTCAAAACCGTAGTCGAAGGTGGTGAGGTACCGCGCCCGACAAAGAGGTTTACGACCTACGCAATTTCAAACTTCCGAGGCGGCATCGGCAAGAGCACGCTGGCCTTCAATCTCGCGTGGGAGATTTCCCGGAAATCGAGGACGCTGCTGATGGACCTGTGCCCTCAGTGCAATTTTTCTCAGTCGCTCCTTGGCAGTGATGCCGACGACATTTCGCCGACGATCTACGACGCGCTCCTGTCGAAAGTGATGCCAGGAGCGCCAGAGATTGATCCGGACGACTTGGTGGTGAGCGTTCCGCCTTCGTGTGTGGCTTTCAAGGGCGGCCAAGGTGTTCATCTAGTGCCGGGCTCGAAGGAGCTATTTCTCTTCCCTAGCCTGCTTTACACACAGCTAAGTTCCGCCTCCCAGATAACAGGACGCGGCGTCGAAATTACGCGAAACATCCTTCAGTCGGTTGAGCGTCTCGCGGAGACCCTACGCGCCAACATGAAATCAACGAAGGTGCTTGTGGACACTAGCCCGTTCTTCGGCGGCGCAACTCACCTCGGGTGGGTAGCAGCCGATGCGCTGGTGATCCCTGTTCGGGTAGATCAGCATTCGATGGAGGCGCTCAAGCTCACCCTTTCCATGCTTACTCTCGACACGATGGACTTCGTCAGGCTGAGCAAACAGGCGGGGATTACGAAGCGCCCCAAGGTTCACGCGATCGTCATGACCCATTGCGGATGGAACCGGCAGGCGGCATTCACGCCGGACCGTTCTACTCAAGCTTACTTGGCTCAGGTTATCGAAATCGCGCGAGGCCATGCGGACCTGTTTTCATGCGAAGACCCTATCGATGCCATCCATCTGCTTGACGACTTCCATTCCGCTGGCCGGATCAGCGGATCGAAGCGCATTCCTTTGGCGAAGCTCAGCGTTGGAGAGTCGTACACGATCGAGGGACAGCGGCTTGAGGTTAACGAATCTCTGACTAGGTACCAAAAGGAATTGAAGTCTCTAGCTATGACCATCTGAACGCGGAGGCGACCGTGGCAAGCATGACAACAAGCGGCCCGGAGCGAGTCCGGGCCATCCCGTGTTACTTGGTCGCGCCGTTCTTCTTCGCCGGAGGCGGCGCGACCCTTTTGAGGTTCCCTCGCTGCGGTGGTTGTTCCGATCGTTCGATCAACTCACCAAAGACGCGGTGAGCGTTCGTGATCACGTCGCGTGGCGGTTTTGGTGCTTTCGGTTTCATGATCGGAAGTCTACCTCGTCCTTACTTGGCGCAGGCCGCTAGGATCTTGTCTGCATCGGCCCTTGCTTCCGGGGTCGGATCGAGAAGTCTGGCGTTTCTTCCAGTGCTGGAGTTTGCGGCTGCGGTAACTTGGAGCTGAGGGGCTTGATTCGGAATGGCCAGCACCAGGACGGACAGTTCCTCGTTGATCGTTGCGCCCCAATAGATGCTGCTCGCTCCCTTCCGTTCGCTGCGGATGGCCTTGAAAAAGCCGGAGTCTTTGTTCGCCTGTTCGACGGTATAGCCTGCCGATGTTGCGAAGCTGAGAGCACACAGGTAGGTCGCCTCCGGCGTTGCCGCTGGAGCCACGTGAGCCACCTTGTACGGCATAGCTCCTGCGCACGAGGAAAGGACAGCGGCGGCGAGGCCGAGAATCGTAAACGCACTGCTTCGCGTCAGGCGTGACAAGCGTAGCGCGGGTTGCTCCATCGCTTCCTCCAGGTTCTGAGTGATGAGGTCGCATGGTACTCCCCGAAGCAACGCAACGCATGCTTTAATTCACTGATCCCGACCGGGGTAGAAGTACGCGCGGCGGAAGCCGGGATGAACCGTCTCCATGCGATCGACAACGCCCCCAGCAAACTCCAGCAATTCCCCGCTGAGGAAGGCGTCAACCGTCGTCCGGTCCTCGGCTGCTACCGTCTCCAGCGCCCTGACGATGTACTCGGGGAGTCTGACGGTCACGCTACGAAGCGTGAGAAGCGGCGGGAGAGCGGTCGCGGCATCGCCCCCGAGCGCGTCTACGATATCCTCCAGAGCCCACCAGCGGAAGGCTATCAGCGCGATCTGTCGCCACGTGAAGCGCCATCGCCCATCGCGCTTGTACTCCTCACGAATGTCGAACGAAGCCTCCCGTTTCAGCTTGCCCGGCGAGACTCCGAGAAGCCGCGATCCCTCAGCGAGCGAATACGACTCGGCAGGCTGGAGAAAAAGAGTCTGAATGCATTGTTTCCTCTCTGTGGGCGTCACCATACTTATCGTCATGACTACGCATAGTATGTAGCGGCAGACCGTCGCGCAAGCCCAAATGTACGGGAAAAGATGCGCCGCGATCAGATACTCACCAAGTTCGGAAAGACTCTCCGCACCCTGCGGACAGCTCGCGGGATGTCGCAATGGGCAGTCGGCGACGCCGCCGGACTCGATCACAACTACATCGGGATGATCGAACGCGGCGAACGGAATCCGGCAGTCGTCAACGTCGTGAAGATTGCAAAGGCACTCGGAGTGCCGCCGGGAGAGCTGTTCCGCGAGTTCAAGTAGCGCTCTCTCTGATGCTTCGCAGAAGCGCCGCAGTGCGCTCCGGGGTGTACTCTTGCCTGCATGAAGTACCAAACTACGGAGGAGACGGAATGCGAACCATGGCGACTCAACTCGGCGCGGCGCTGACGCTGCTGTTTTTCATTGCATGTGTTAATGATGCACCTACCACGCTGGGGGCATCCGGCATCGCGATCGTGAACAGCAAAGCCGCGACCAGCGAGTGCTACGCGCTCGGGTTCATCAACACTCAGGTGATGACCATCCACCCACGCGAAGCATTCGTGGCGCAAACCAAGCAGATGGGCGGTGATACGCTCCTGATGGAAGGCGGTATGTCAACGCCGACCGCCTACGTCTGCGACAAGAACAGAATCAAGGAATTGCGCGCCCGAGACGCGGCCCGCGAGTCCGTCCGCATCACGAATAGGCAAGACGTGGTATCAACATGCAAGTTCATCAAGAACGCCAGCGCGGAGTCTGAGCCGGACGCGCGCGCCCAAACCGTTGATCTCGGCGGGGATGTTTTCTACATCCTTTCGGATACTTCGCGAACAGCCGAAGAGAAGGCCGCCGGAAGCAAGACGACATACAACTACGAGGTTCGTAGACTCACCGGTGAGGTCTACCGCTGCGCAGCGAAAGCTCCGTAACTTTTCAAACTACCAAGGGAGGCTACGTGGACTTTTTTCACACGAGGGAGTTTCTGAGCGCTAGGGATGTGGCCGTGTTGCAGTGCGACACACAATGCAACTTCCGTTTGACCGACGATTCGAACTTTGCGGCCTTCGAACGTGGTGACGCTCACACCTATTATGGCGGGTTCTTCACACACTTCCCCGCCAGAATAGTAGTGCCCTCAACCGGCTACTGGAACGTCACGATTGATCTCGGCGGCGGCTCGGCGAACATCCGTTATTCGCTGAGCTACATCAAACGTAGGTGACATCTGAACCTCTGTCAAAGCCTCGCTGAGCGTGGCCTCTACGGCCCGCAACTTCCCGACATCTCCGGTTGTGAACGTGACGGGATTGCCCGCATCGTCGTAGCTACGTTGCCACGCACGGACACCGTCAATCTCGACCGTGACGACACTCCGTCCGCGTGAAACCTCATCGTTCGTTTTGATACCTTCGTTGTCCATCTTTCGACTCCTTTCGCTAATAACTATCGAATTGACCCACTACCGAAGATTATCGAAGTCATGGCTGCCGTGCTCGCGCCCGCGCCAGCGGCCTTGGCCATCATTGGAAGCACGGTGAATGCCCTGAAGGCGATGAGGCCCGACAGTCCCTGGCTCACACTCTTCATTCGGGAGTCGCAGAAGGCGAGGATCGCGCGATTTCAGGTCGGTCTCGTCAACGTCGGAGAAGCTGATGATGTTTTCGTGAGCATGCTCGCGTGTCTGATCGAGGCCCGCAGCACACTGACACAGGTGTTGCTCTTCAAGTTCAAGTCGGAGCGAGCTACGTTCAAAGCCAATGCGACGAAGGTCTCAATCAATCGCAGATCCCTCGCGGATCTCGGGCCGACGATTCGGACGAAAACGAGGGCGTATCAGCTCGATTACGTGAGCAGCATTCTGGACGTGTGAATATCGATTCTCTTCGTCGCCGCTCGTCTCATGCAAGGTTGCGTTCGGCATCAACTAGCAGCGCCAGAGAACAATGCCACGTGCTCACAGGGGCCGCCTTTGGCTATCCCAGGCCACCGAGATGGGGGGGCTAGTTGACAATCTGCCATCGGCATTTCGCGTCCACTAGTCGTTACCAGCGCAACTCAATCACGTAGCTCGCCTCAGCGTGGCGCTAGGAGCGACGTCCGGCGGAGCTTCCTACCGCTCCGTAGCGACAGATTCTATTGTTTCCAGAACCGCGTAGTGTTCGACAAGTGTTCGACGGGTCCGGGTACGGCCGTCCGCGGCTGTCCTGGGATGTCCCGAGACGCTCGTAAACCATTGAAACCACGGACGTCCTAGGATATCCAGGGACGGGGCCTCTAGTTCACACGGTGGGGGTCAGCGGTTCGAGTCCGCTAGCGCCTACCATCCTAACCACTCACGCCGCTCAGGTTAGCAAGACCGGGCGGCGTTTCGTTTTGGTGGTCAGAGGCTCCAAGTGTTCACGCAAGTGTTCACCGGGTCCGGGTTGGGTCCGTGGTGTCGTAACGCCAAGAGGGTTATTCGGTGTGATCGCGTGCGTGCGATTCGACTACGACAGGGTAGATTCCTGAAGGGGGCCAAGCTCGCGCGCTTCGGTGGATGTGAGAGACGGGGGTTGGGACCTCGCCTCCCATCACTCATTAGCACTCGGGAAGCTTGAGCAAGTTTGTCGGTGAGGACGTTGTCGCGAACGGTCTGCACGTACTTCGTGCTCGTGCTGGTTTCTCGCGGGATCACTTTCGCACGGTTGCCGGCGTTGTCCTGAACATGCGCCTCTCCGTTCTTGTCCTTGAGCCAGTCGTAGATCTCCAATCGAGTGTTCTTGCCAGGGGCCACACCTTTGTTTCTCGCAGGCTCACAACCGATTGTGAAAACAGGTGCTTACGGACGAGCCCCAACCGGGTGACGGCAGGTTCCTGTGTTGTTTCGCACTACGAAGCTACTCGAAACGAAGGTCTGTCTCCAGCGAGTGGCGTGCAGGTGCGAATTGCGCGGCGGCGTCCCGGCCGCCTCCGCGGCCGGGCAATTGGTGACACCCTGGCGCCCCGCGCTCGCGCTACGCCGAGCGCAACGTCGGGCGCGGGGCTGGATTTTGAAGCGCGCCTTCGCGCGCATCCCGGACAGGACCGGCATCAATCGCGTTTGGCTGCGGGCGAAGCCACCGCTGCGCCATCGCCGAACTGACCTCGTCCTCTCCGGGAGTGCGATCAACGACGTCCGGTGAATCAACGCCCTCCTGGTCGTCGGGCTGTGCTCTACGCCGCCGCTATGCGGCGAGTGTTCATGCCGACGTCCTCCTTCGGCTCTCGGGTGCCGGATCCCGGCGCCTATTCGTCGGACTCGGCATCGCGCTGGCCTGGTCTCAAATCGCACGCTTGACCTGATTCATTTCAATGATGACATTCGATACGTCACGCATGGCATTTCAAAAGTCATGCATGTCATTTTTCAGGCCATGCGTGGATCTAATAATAACAAGCTTATCATTTATAAGGTTAACTTTAACATTTTAAATGTCACTAACGTAACAACAAAAATCAAGCGTGACCTCTATCATTCCATTCATGACATGAATACTGCCATTCGTGTTATTATTAAACTCATGAGTCATCCCGTGGATCCCATTCTCGAGGTCTCGCAGAGGCTCCAGCAGCTCCGCCAGCGCGCGGTTGCTCTCGATGCGGAGCGCGCCGCGCTGCAGCAACAGATCGAGGCCTGCGTCAACGAGCTCAGCTCGACCGTCGAAGGACAGCGCCTTCCCCCCATCGCCGGAACGTTGGCCGAACAGATCATCGCCGTCCTGCAACGGAACAAAGATCACCCCTTGGCCCCGAGCGACGTCGCCGACATCCTCGGCATCCGCTCCTTCCTTGATCTGGGGAACCTCCGAGTGCTCATGTCGCGCATGTCACGCGACGGCAGGATCGAGAAAGTGTCCCGAGCCCGCTATCTACCACGCGGAGCACGCAACACGCTCTGAACCCCGAATAGACTTACCGTCGAGGAGAGGCCAGGCACAGCGACGTGTTGAGCTTTCACATGTTCCGAAGCATGATCGGAAGACGTTCGCTGACCTCGCGAAACGGAACGGTTGCAGGGCCGCGGTCAAGGCGATGAAGAACTCGTGGAGTGAGCTTGTCATGACGTCACAGGTCAGAACCGTGTGGATGCGTGTCGTTGGCGTGGGCCTGCTGATCAGCGCCGCGTGCGGCACTGGCAGCGCGGCCCAGGCGCAGATGAGTCCGAAGCTGCTCGAAGGCATGCAGTGGCGGAGCGTCGGCCCCTTCATTGGGGGGAGGGTGAACGCGGTCTCCGGCGCGACGGGCCAACCGGCCATCGCGTATATGGGGACGGACGATGGCGGGGTCTGGAAGACCGACAACGCGGGGACGACCTGGCTTCCGGTGACCGATGCCGTGCCTGAGATTCGCGGGATCACGGCGCTGGCAGTCGCACCGTCGCAAGCGGGGACCGTCTACGCGGGGACCGGCAGCATCTTTGGATCCGAATACAGCAGCGGCATCTGGAAATCCACCGACGCCGGAGCCCACTGGCAGAGCGCCGGGCTGCAGAACGCAGGAGGCATCACTGCGCTGCTGGTGGATCCGCACGATCCCGCCTTACTGCTGGCAGCGACCCGCGGAATCGCTCACCGCGAAGGGGGCGCGCGCGGGGCATTCCGCAGCGCGGACGGCGGAAAAACGTGGCACTCGGTGCTGGCCGCCGAGCCAAAATCGGGCGCCACGGGCATCGCCTGGGCTCTCGACAATCCGCGCGTCATGTTTGCCACCGTTGCGGAGACCTACCGTGCGCCAGGCGCTTCCGGCGCCGCACGCCGTCATCCCGGACCGACGAGTCTCTATCGATCCAGCGATGAAGGCCTCACCTGGTCACGCGTCAGCGGCCGCAATCAGCCAGACGTCATCGGAGAGATTGCCGTCGCGGACCATACCCACTCCCAGCGTCTGTACCTGTTGAGCCGCAGCGGGCTGTATCGTTCCGATGACGGCGGTGCCAGCTGGTCGGTGGGAACGAAGACGATCTACACCTCGAGCAAACAAGTACTTGTGGATCCAGGCAACCCTGATGTCGTTTACACGATGGGGACGGCAGTGTACCGCTCCACGGACGGCGGTCACACGCTGGTGGCGTTCAAAGGCGCGCCCGGAGGCGACGATCCCAACCAATGGTGGATCGATCCGGGCAATCCAGACCACATCGTTTACGGCGGCGATCAGGGAGCCTCGATCAGCCTCGACGGCGGCCGAACCTGGAGCTTGTGGTACAACCAGGCCACTGCCGAAGTCTACAAGGTCGACACTGATAACCAATACCCGTACTGGATTTACGCCAGCAAGCAGGACAGCGGCGCCATCGCCGTCGCCAGTCGCGGACCCTTTGGCGAGATCAATGGTTTCTTCGATTGGTTCCAGCTACCGGGATGGGAGACGGGGTTCGTGACGCCGGATCCTTCCGACCCCAATCGGATTTTCATGAACAGCGATCTGGGCTTCCTGTCGCGCGTCGATCGGAAGACGTGGCAAGCTCAGATCATCGACCCCGGCATGGGCAGCATCACCACCACCAGCGACACCGCTTTCCGCCGTGCAGTCTCCGCGCCGATTGTTTTCTCGCCGCAGAATGGACAGGAGCTCTATTTTGGCACCCAGAATGTCTGGGAAAGCCAGGATGGCGGGACGCGTTGGCGGAACATCAGCCCCGACCTCACCGCGCATCCGGGCAAAGCACCGGAGCCACCGCCGGAGGGCATACATCACGGCGATGCTCTGACGTCCCTGTCGCCTTCCACCGCACACGCCGGCGTCATTTGGACCGGCAGCAACAACGGCGTGGTCTATCTGACCCGAGATGGCGGACAGCACTGGCAGGATGTGACCCCGCCCGGCCTGAGTCCATACAGCGACGTCAACATTCAGGCCTCCCACTTCAACCCGGCTGAATCGTATGCCTCGGTAGACAACAGTCACGCCGGGGACTCCGCGCCCCATCTTTACCGCACGCGGGATTACGGAGAATCGTGGCAGAGCATCATCGCCGGCCTGCCAACTGGCGAGCCGACCGGGAACTTCGTGCAAGTGGTGCGCGAGGACCCTCTCAAGCAGGGCTTGTTGTTCGCGGGGACGGAAACGTCCGTGTATGTATCGTTCGATGACGGCGATCACTGGCAATCACTGCGGCTCAATCTGCCAACGACCTCGTATCGCGACCTGAAGATTCATGACCACGATCTCATTGCCGGCACCTATGGGCGGGCGATCTGGATTCTCGACGACATCACGCCGCTCGAACAGATGCGTGCGGAGATCGCCGATCAACCCGCGCACCTGTTCGGCCCGGAGACGGCCGTTCGCGTTCGCTTCGACGTGAACCAGAACACGCCGTTCCCACCGGAGGTTCCGCACGCACGGAACCCACCGGAGGGCGCGATCATCGACTATTACCTGGCCCGCCCCGCAACGGCAGTGCAGTTGCAGATTCTCGATTCCGGTGGGAACCTGGTGCGCAGCTATTCGAGCGCTCCCATTCCGCCGCTGGATCAGCCGTTACCACCGGTACAAAGCCTGTGGCTGCGGCCGCGGTTACCATTGCCGGCCACCGCAGGAGCGCATCGCGTGACCTGGGACCTGCGCTATCCGACCCCGCCCGCGATCCGATTCAGTTACGGCGACACCATGGGAGCGGTTCCTGAGGACACGCCCTTTACGCCAGAGGGACCACTCGCGCTGCCCGGAAACTACACGGTCAAGCTGATCGTGGACGGATCGAGCTTCCCGGAGCCACTGCTCGTGAAGGAGGATCCGCGCGTCGGAGACTCACCTGAAGTGATGGACGGGATGCAGAAGCAACTGGCGCTTGCACAGAACGTCGTCGCGGTTCTGGCAGCGAGCAAGGCAGCCTACGAACAAGGCAAGGCGCTCGAGGCGAAGCTGGAATCGTTCCATGAAGGCGCATCCAGCAAACCGGCAAAAACGTTACAGGGAAGCGTGGCGGAACTGACCGGCACGATGGACGAAGCCGCGATTGGCCTCTCTGGCAGCAATTACGCCGTGCCGCCCGTCAAGGGGGCAATCAGCTTCAGCAGGACCAATGGACAAGCCTCCGCTTTGCTGCACCTTGTCAACTATCTCAGCGACCGCGCGCCCGTACCATCGCAGTACGCTACGTATCAACAGCTATGCAAGGACTTCAACGCCACCGCAACGGCCTGGCAAGCGCTGCAGCCTGGAATCGCCACGCTGAATCGGCAACTCGTGCCTCAACCAGTTCCTTCGCTCACGTGCGAATGACTTGAATGACGCCCTCGTCCCTGCTTCCCCTTGTGGGTGAGAGGATTGAAAGACAGATGCAACCGAGGATGTCCGCGGATGTCTGAGGATTCGCAGATCGGACCGGAGCAGTAGGCCGGGAGCCGGATCGGGGGTGGACGATCCTCAGTGACTAGCCCGCTTTTCTCACAGTGTGGAATCGCGGACACTGTGAAACGTCGAGAGCCTTCTCCCCCGCGCTTTTCAGCGGGGGAGAAGAGCCTGCCCTGAGCGAGCGAAGCGAGTCGAAGGGTGCCGAAGGCGGATGAGGGGGCGGTGCTCGCGCTGAAGTTAATTGTTTTCATGACTTTCCCACGCCCGTTCATGAAGCCAGTCCACTGTTTGGCAAGCTCCAACGCCCCCTCATCCGCCTTCGGCACCTTCTCCCCCCCGCTGAAAAGCGCGGTGGGGAGAAGGACGCTCGATGAACACTGTGCCTGCGATTCCACTCAAATGGTGAGAAATCCAGGCTAGCGGCGCGCCGGCGCGTGGCGTTGATCACGGTCAGGTCGTGGCTGACCTTGTTCAGCAGATCCTGGAGCGACATGTTGCCGATGATGGAGCTCGGTACAGCCGGGGTTGGATGCGTTTCCGCATATTGAACGTCCAGGTAAGGGACCTCCAGATAGTGCATGTGCGCATTGCCCGGCGTTCCGCCGTAGGATGCCGCGACCTGCGTCCCATTGAAAAAGACGGTCAGCACATGGTAGGCGGCCTCCTCGACGGTAAGGCCCGCGCACACGGTCGGATAACTCGGACATCCTTCGTCCTGAAAGTTGTTCGAGCCCGAGACTGGATGATCGAATTCGGCTCCGCCGAGAAACGGAGGAGAAAGCGGCGGCGAAAACAACGTCAGTAGCTTCACACCGGCGATACCAATATCGCCTGCGGCGAGCGTATCGGGGCTCGAGGCCGTCATTCCACCAACTCGGGTTGCCTTTCCATTAGGACCGGTCACCGCGACGAAATACGACAGGATCTCCGTTTTCGCTTCGCACGACATGATGCCTATATTGCTGGCGACGCTGGCCGCGCAGTCGTTGACGTAAAGTACGTTGTCGGGATGCGGCGTAACCTTCTTGCCGAACGTGGGCAGGTCATTCCCCGCGTCAGGACTTATGGAAAGGGTCACCCCCGAAAAAATCCTCTCATACGCGTCAATGACCTGTTCCCACTCATCGATGAACACCTGATCCGAGCCCTGGTAACTGCTGTTGTCCGGAAAGGAATGCTTGATCAGGGCGGCCCAGGTATCGTCGACCAACAGACCTGACGGTTGGATGGACGCGTCGTTGGCAGTGGTAGGGAGGATCATCTCATCCGACGGGCCGGTCGGCCCCGTCACGGCGATGCAGACGAACGCGGGATTGGCGGAGTATCTGGCACTGAGCTGTGTGAGGAGATTCTGCCATGCCCCTTTATAGACGCTGTTCCAGGGCAGAGGAAGCACCTTGCTGTCGGAGTGTTGCTCCTGCGGGAATCCCTCAAAGCTCACTGAACCGCAATCGGCTGAAGCGATTCCATTGTTAAAGAGTCCATCACAGGAGGGGATTTTCGCCAACAGGCATTGCGGCGAATTGAAGCCGGGCGTAATGATGAGCTGGACAGGTTTCCGAGCGGCAATGGCGTCGTCGAAGGCGTCGTCCAGGTAACTCCAATCATAATTCGTCTCGGATAGCTGGATGTTGTCCCAGTGCATCCCCACGGTGATCCCCGAGATCGCAGGGTTGGCCAACAGGTCCGCGTAGAGCGCGCGAAGGTAGGAGTGCAATTGTGCCGGCGACGGTGTGACAGAACCGGGATAGCCTTGGATCGCGTCCTCGACGTTGACCTTTGCGTAGACGCCCAGCGGCCTGCGTATGTCTTGCGAAGCGTCTGCCCGCGGAACCGCCGCGCATACGAAGAACAATGTCCAGCAAGCGATGATCGTTCGGGACATGGTGCCGATATCGATGAGCGCGATCAGTATAGCCTTTCCCCGTCCGGAGTCGCAACACCTCGGCTGCCAGTTGCTTGGGATGATCCGGACCGCCACGAGCCGTTGCAGTTGGCGATCGAACACTACCGCCGGCACATCGCGCAGACGTACTACTACTTCAAGTACCGCTACTTCGAAGCGTCCGCCCTCTGCTCACCATCGCTGACGACATCCCGGGATGTCCCGGGACGCTCGTAAACATTGCATCTACGGATGTCCTGGGATACCGTCGGGCGGCGCCTCTAGTTCACACGGTGGGGGGTCAGCGGTTTCGAGTCCGCTAGCGCCTACCAATCTGCCGGCGCGGAGGCGGCGGCATGGATCCTAGGAACGAAGTCGCCTCGGCGAACCGGAATCGCGCCAGAATCAGTTTCCCGATCGTTTCGTTTCTGTGGTTCCTCGGCATTGCAGCAGCGCCATCCGCGTCGTTTTCGCAACCCTCCCCGCCACCCGTCACCTCGTTTCGGGTTTACCGCGCGATCGATTCCCGTTTTCTCGGCGGATCGCTCGGAGATGCAGGCACCCGCCTCGGCAACACCAACGCGGCTTCGGCTGGAGGTGTGCTGGGTTACCTTCACACCGAGGTCATCCCCAGCTTTGCCGTCTCCAAAACCGGGTTGCGGCACAACAACATCGACGCGATTGCGGTGTTCGAGGTTCATGTTCTCAACGTGAGACGCGCGCGGCTGATCGCGCCCAACGATCCACCCGGCAATATGAACCTGTTCGGCCCCTTCATGGCTTTCGACAGGGGCATGGCCATGCCGCCGCCGGCTCGCGAGCAGATCATGAGCTACGGTGCGTATGTCGGCATTCAGGACCAGGCCAACAACCCGCGTCACGCGTATCCGGGCGATTGGTATTCCTTCGTCGGCGTCTGCCCATTGAGCCCATGGACGACAGGTGAAAACGGCTATGGTGACAAACCCTCGCCTTGTCCGACGACACCGGCACTCGAGGGCATTTGCCCAGCAGCGGGCGCGGCGCCCGATGGCACGCCGCTGTGCCAGTACACGTATTCCTATCTCGGCTACGTGCCGCTCGATGATCTCGTCGGGATCACTTCGAAGGCCCATCCGCTCTGTCAGGAGGGCGGTACGCCGCGAGCTTGCGTGGATTACGCCGACTTTCGGCGGAATGGCGGCATCGAGTATTCGGCCGGACCGAACGATGCGGTGGAGTGCGCGGGTGAGAAGGGCCCCGAGTCGGGTCTGCCCTTCTGGCGCGGCCGCTGCGATCCGGAGAAGGCTCTCGCCCGCATTCGCGCCCTGACGAGCTGGTCGCCTCTGGTCGTGCCGAAACGTCCTGCAAGATAGGCCCGCGGGTGTGGTGGCGCGGAGGAAACGTGCTAACCTGCCATCCAGCGTCCGGCATCGCCTGACACCCTCCTTTTGCTCTCCGTAGATTGCGGAGAGTCGATGCGGCCGCTGCGATAAAACCGCGCAACGTACGGCAAGGGTACGGCGGGCGGTTCAGCTAGTTTCCGGTCCAAAAGGGATTCTTATGACCACGCACGGGGCCGCTGGCTCGCAGGTGCAGATTGCGCCTTACAGGCTTGAAACGGTCGCGACCGGGCGGCAGAAAGCTGTCTTCCTGATCATGCAGCTTGTATTTCTGGCTGCGCTGCTCTGGCTGTCCGCAACCGTCCTCACCATCTTCCTGTCGCAGTTCATCAATGCAGCGACCATTCGCATCGCGCTCGTCGTCTGGGGCACGTTTGCCACCGCGTGGCAGCTCGCCTACATCTACCGGATCCTGGCGATGAAACGAGCGGTTCTCGTGGACGCCACTCCGCCTGAAGGCCTGCGAATCGCCATGGCCACGACCATCGTTCCAAGCCGCGAGTTTGAGCTGCTGCGCGGCAAACTGGAGGGAATGGCCCACGTCGATCCCTCTGGCAACGTCATTGACCACTGGGTGCTCGATGAGGAAGACGACCCGCGCGTGCGGGCGATGATCGCGGAATTCAACCGGCGATACCTGCACCGGGGCGTGCGCATCCATCACTTCACCCGCAAGGGCGTCGCACAGTATAACGAGGCGCCCTCGGGCCGCCGCTTCAAGCGTTTCCAATCCCGACAGAAAGGCGGCAACATCAACGCCTGGCTCGATGCCACGCGGGACGAAGGCTATGACCTGATCACCTTCCTCGATCTCGATCACGTGCCAAAGGCCGGTTTTTATCGGACGGTTCTTCCCTATTTCAGAGACCCGGAAGTGGCATTCGTACAGGGCCCGGAATCGTTTCGAAACCGCGAACAGAACTTTGTCACCAGGGCCGCGAGCCTGGAACGCGATACCTTCTTCGGCCTGGTCCACCGCAGCTATTTCGGGCTGGGCATGCCCGTGATCGTGGGCGCCCATACGACGTTTCGAGCCGACACGTTCCGTGATCTGGGCGGCTTCTATCCCGTTCACCTGACGGAAGATTATCTGATCATGCTTCACCTCCGCGCGCTCGGAAAACGCGGCCTCTTTGTCGACGAGGTGCTCGCCGTGGGGGAACTGCCATCGACCTGGGCGGCATATATCGGGCAACAGCTGCGGTGGGCATCGGGCGGACTGGACCTCTTCCTGCGCTACTTTCCGACGCTGTGGCGGCGCTACACGGGGAAGGAACTGCTCTTCACGTTCATCCTTCTCAACTACTACGCGTGGGGGGCATTCTTCATGCTTTCCAAGCTGGTCCTGTTTTTTCTCCTGCTCGGCGGTCTTACGCTGCGGCTGGAAATCCCGCTGATCGCAGGGATCGCAGTGTTCACCGTCGTTGCCATGATCGGGAACCATCTCTGGGAGCGGCAGTTCTTCATTGAACGGGCACGCCGTAGTTTCCTGCTCGAAAACGCTGTGATGAACAACTTCCTCGGCGGTCTGTATTTTTTGTCGCTGCTGAAAGCGGTGGTGGCGCCGAACACATCCTTCAGCGTGACGGCCAAGAGCGGCGCGCGGGCGTCCGCGGTTGCGCCGATACGCTCCTACCCGTTCGCTGCCGCGGTTCTTCTTACGCTCGAAATTATCGGCCTGTCCGTCGCATGGAAGTGGGCGATCGAGACCGGCGCTTCGCAGGGGAGCGGCCACAACGTTCTCGCGTTTCCGCTTGTAATCTCGGCGCTCGCCAATCTGGCGGCCCTCGCCGTTTTCCGAAGACATGAGCGGGCATCGAAAGACACGCCGTTACCAGAACCCTGGATCGTCAATGCCGAACCGGCACTGGCGGCCGGAGGGCTGACGAATATTGGGGCACAAAGGAAAATCTCTTGAAAAGAGCAACGTTGTTGTCGGTCCTGGCGTTTGTCGCCGGCGTAGTCACCTTTCCTTCTCAGGCGGCGACCATTAATGTCGCCGCGGGTGAGGTCATCGTGAGTCCCGGCAACGGAAAGTGCTCTCTGCGCGAGGCAATCCTCAACGCCGAATCCGGTAACGACACTTCCGGGGGTGACTGCGCAGCCGGATCAGCGGGCGGGGACATTATCTCGCTCGCTTTCGGCACCTATGTCCTGTCCGACCAGGATCCAAACCACATCGACGGTGAAGTCAACGGGCTGCCTGAGATCCACTATCAGATCACCATCAATGGCAACGGTTCGACGATCCAACGGGACCCTCTGTTCACTGGCAGCACAGCGTGCGGAGGAGTCGGAGCCAGGTTTCGGATCTTCTATGTGAGCGGACTCGGACAGTTGACCCTGAATGACCTGACGCTCCAGAACGGTTGCGCCAACGTCAGTGGCCTTTACGGCGCCGGCGGCGCGATCTTCAACCGCGGAACGCTGACTCTCAATAACGTCACGGTCTCGAACAACGAGGCTTTCCGGTCCGGCGGCGGCATTCACAATGACGGCACCCTGACGATTACGGGGAGCACGGTGAGCAACAATGTGGTCACCGCGCCAGAAGCCGGCGGCGGCGGTATCGTCAACCGCGGCACGATGCAGGTCTTACAGTCCACGATCAGCGGCAACAACGGCGCGGGCGCCGGCGGTGGCGTCGACACCGGCATGGGGAATGCCACATTCGCCAACAGCACGGTCAGCAGCAACGTGGCGGCGGGTGACGGCGCCGGTATCTTCAGCCGCAGCCCATCATCGACCGTCCTCAACTCCACCGTCGTATTGAATCAGGGTGTCGTCGGCGGACTTGGTAGTAACATGTTCCTTGGTTCGGGCACGGTCACACTGACCAACAGCCTCGTCGCCGAGCCGGTGAATGGCGCGAACTGCTCCGGCGTAAGCGGCGGCGGGAACAACCTCGCCGACGACGCAACCTGCCCGACCGCAACCGTCGCCACGCCCCTGATCGGGCCGCTCGCAAATAACGGCGGGCCGACCCAGACGCATGCCTTGCTCCTGGGGAGCCCGGCAATCGATGCCGGCAACAACACGGTCTGCAGCGCCTCACCGGTGAACGCGGTCGACCAGCGGGGCACGCCCCGGCCTCAGGGCGCAACTTGTGACATCGGCGCGTTTGAGATTGGGAAGTACAGCGTCGTCTACGACGGCAACGGCGACACCGGCGGCAGTGTGCCCGCCAGCAATACGTACACGACCGGTCAGACGGTCACCGTGTCGGGGAACACCGGCCCTCTGGTCAAGACCGGCTACAGCTTCGTTGGCTGGAACACCGCCGCTGACGGCAGCGGCACTCCTTACGCGGGCGGCGCCACGTTCACCATGGGTACAGGCAATGTCACTCTGTATGCGCAGTGGACGATCAACTCCTACACAGTGACGTACAACGGCAACGGCAACACAGGCGGCAGCGCGCCGGTCGACGGCAGCAGTCCGCACAACTACAACTCGACGGTGACGGTCCAGGTCGCGGGCAGCCTGATCAGGACGGGCTACACCTTCGCGGGCTGGAACACGGCGGCCAACGGCAGCGGCACGGCGTACGCCACGGGTGCCATGTTCACCATGCCGGCGGTCAACACGACGCTGTTCGCGCAGTGGACGATCAACACCTACACCATTACCTACGACGGCAACGGCAACACGGGCGGCAGCGCGCCTGTAGACGGTGGCAGTCCGCACATTTACAACTCGACGGTGCCGGTCCTGGGCGCGGGCAGCCTGATTCGGACGGGCTACACCTTCGCGGGCTGGAACACGGCGGCCAACGGCAGCGGTACGAGCTACGCGGTGGGTGCCACGTTCACGGTCCCGGCGGCCAACACGACGCTGTATGCGCAGTGGACGATCAACTCCTACACGGTGACCTACGACGGCAACGGCAACACGGGCGGCAGCGCGCCGGTCGACGGCGGCAGTCCGCACATTTACAACTCGACGGTGACGGTGCCGGGCGCGGGCAGCCTGATCAGGTTCGGCTACACCTTCGCGGGCTGGAACACCGCGGCCGACGGCAGCGGCACGGCGTACACAGTAGGTGCCACGTTCACGATGCCGGCGGCCAACACGACGCTGTATGCGCACTGGACGATCAACACCAGTTACACCGCCCCCTCGGCAACCGGCACTGGAACCATCACCGCGAGCTTCACCGGTGGCGGCGCCGGCTGCGGTTATACGGTTTCGCAATTCATCCCCCTTACCGGTAACGCCGCCTCGCCACCCGCGGGCAGCGCGCCGCTCAACGTCAGCTTCCCCGAGGGGCTCTTCGATTTCAAGGTGAGCGGCTGCACACCGGGCAGCACGCTCAACTTCACCATCACGTATCCGCAGCCCCTGCTGCCGGGCATGCAGTACTGGAAATATGGTCCGACTTCGACCAACACCACACCTCATTGGTATGCGCTGCCCGCGGTGGTCAGCGGCAACGTTGTTACGTTCTCGATTACCGACGGCGGGCTGGGCGATGATGATTTCGCGCTCGGGCCAAACGGCACCGTCGTCGATCAGGGCGGGCCGGCCGGGGTGCTCATACCGGTGCCGGCCTTAAGCGAGTGGGTGCTGGCGTTGCTGGCGTTGCTGATGGTCGGGCTCGGTCTGCGACAAGGGCTGCGGTGAATCAGGCAACGCTTCACTGTCCTTTCGTCGCTTCGATGTACGTGCCGTCGCCGGTCCGGTTGTCGTTGACGCTCGCATACGCGATGACGCGTCCCGCCGTGACGGTGACCTCGAGCCGGGCGGAGTCAACATCGCCCACCAGGCCGAGGTTCCGGAAGATCGATCCGATTTGCGTTGTCTTGCCGGCCGGCGTCGTGTAGCTCTGCTGGCCGAGCAACACACCGTCCGAGTCGAATGCGCGCACAGTCACTGCCGAATCGGCATCGAAACTGGTGAAGCCGAAGTTGGTCCGATACGACGCGTTGTCGCTGAGATGGATCAGGTGAGCGGTGTCGCCGGTGTCGAGTAACTCGCCGCTGCTTCGGGCGGGAATGTACAAGCCGTATGTCCCCTGGGACGTGACGTTGTAGGTACGCGATGTGGCGAGGATCGACGACGGCGCGCTGATGGCCATGGCGCCGGAGGCATTCGAGAGTTGCGGGAAGAGCGCGGCGATCACGTCGTCGTACGACGCCGTCTCGCCGGCGCCGAGGGTCACACTCCTGGTCTGCACTCCGTCCGCCAGGCGCAGCTCGATGGTGATCGACTGCGCCGCCGCCGTGGGGTTGAAGACGCGCACATCGCTGCGCCACACCGTGTTGAACGCGCCCGGGAAGTGCCCGACGATCGGAATGAGGAGCGTCGCAGGCTGATTGCCCGTGCCCGGCCTCGCCGGCACCTGATACATCGGATCGTTGCTCATCCCGTCGACCGTGGAGACGTAGACGAACGCCTTGCCGCCATGAACAGCCAGCTCGATGCGTCCGCGGCTCTGGAGCAGCGGATCGCCGTTGACCTGAACATGGCCGTAGGGAGGAACGGTGAAACTCTTCGTGCCGAGGTTCGCGTTGTGCTCGTCGAACGCGGTGACGTCGATCCGCGTGGCCACGCCCGAGATTTCTGTGAACCCGATGTTCGTTCGATTGCCGGGAATCCAGTGCTGCAGGACGATGCCGCGGTCCCCGTCCCCGAGTGCTCCGGTTGCGAAAAGCGCGTCGGATGAGAAGCCCGCGGTGCCGGTCGGTTGATCGTCATACGTCCGCGCCAGTGCCACGGCGTGCGGATGCGAGAGGTCGAGCCGGAGCGAGCCTCCGGAATCGGCGGCGCCGAAAAAGCGCGCCACGATGTCATCGGCGTCGAGCGACTGCCCCGCGCGCAGCGTGATCTGACGCGTGTACGTGTCGCTGCGCCCATCCGGCAGGTAGACCGCGTTGACCGTCAAGTCGTGCACCGGATCGGCGTCGAGGAGCGAAACGTCGCTTACGAAGAATGACCCCGCCGCGCCGTGAGCGCGCGCGACGACGGGGATGTAGAGTGACTGACTGGTCGATGGAGCGCGCCAGTCGGGCGCCGGGCCGACGACAATCGTCACGGTCGTCGCGGACGTCGCCCCCATGTCGTCGATTGCCGTGAGCGAGATCGTGTAGGTGCCGGCGGCCGTGAATGTGTGCGACGTCGTGCGCGTCGTGGCCGTAGTCCCGTCCGGGAACGCCCACGACTGGGCCACCACCGTGCCGTCAGGGTCGGTGCTGCACCCTGCGTCGAGCGTGACGGTCAGCGGAGCGTTGCCGGTCATGGCGCTAGCCTGCAGGCAGGCGATGGGCGGCTGATTCGTGAACGAGAACGAGACCGCGTTGTTCGCCATCAGCGCGTCGCCGGACGCGCCGGTGGGATCGACCGCGATCGTGTACGTCGGCTGGGATGCGTCGTAGACGGAATTGAACGTGACGTGCTTCGTTTCGCCGGGGAGCCATTCGCCGGCAATGGTCGTCGTCGAACCGGCCGGCGCGGTCGCGTCGCGGCCGCGTGTCAGCACCACCTCGGCATCGCGAACCGGGATGTCTCCCGCATTTTGAAGGTCGGCGGCGAGCGTCACCGCACTTCCCGCCGCCGGTTGCGCGGGCGTGCCGGTCATCGACTGCGGTAATGCGGACAGATCGACGCGGAATGAATGATTGATGTCGACCAGATCGACGACGTCGCTCGCATCCGAGCGAGCTCCCACCAGGTGGACCGCGCCGGTGGAATCGAACAGCACCGCCGGTCTGTCCTCCTGCTCATCGCTCTTCGTCATCTGGATGTCGCTGCTCCACTGGCCGGAACGTGGGTCGCGGACGCGCGCGAAGACGTCGCCGCGGTCGAGCCAGGTGACGAAGTCCGTGCCGTCGGGGGTGACGGCCAGAAGCGGGTTGGCCACCCCGCCCGTGGAGGCCGTGTCGCGGACGACCTCGTCTGAAGAATCGACTGAAGAATCGCTCAGGCGTCTTGTGATGATGGCGCCGTCGCGCAGCCAGAGCACGCGGGCGTTTCCATCAGCGTCATACGCGACGCTCGCGGACGAATCGCTGCCGGAGCCGGCCGATACATCGCTCATCGCGTTCCAGGCGTTGTCATGGAACGTGATCACCGAGACGGCGCTCCCGCGCGAGAAGACGAGTTGTGCGTCATTCGCCGTTGAGGCCAGCGAGAGCGAATCGACACCTCGTAGCCCGGATGCGAGCGTCTGCTCTGCTCCCCACGAATCGCCCTGAAGAATTCGTGCGACCAGTTGCTGGTCGCCGGAGGCGTCAGGCGTCTCGCGGATCCAGCCAAGAACCACACGCCCGTCGCTGAGGGGAACGAGTGCGGGCGAGTGGTCGAAGAGCGCGTTCGAGGTCAGCATCTGCGGCGACGACCATGAATCGGCGTTCGGGTCATAGGTGGCCGCGGCGATCTCCATCTGCGCATACAGCTTCGGCAGATCGCCCGCGCTCTGGATATCGGCGTTCGTGAGCGTGTTGTCGTGCAGACGCTCCCACGCCACGACGGCCCGGCCGTCTGTCGTGAAGACGAGCGCCGGTCCGAAATCGCCGGTCGAATCGTTCGTGATCGGCTTCGGAGCGGACCAGGAGCCGGTACCGTTCCTGGCGATGTAGCGGAGGTCGAGCCGCTGCGGGGACGCGCTTACCGCGGAGTTCTCGCCGAGGTAGACGATGAGCTCGCGATCGTTCTGCATCGCGGCGGCGGCTGACGTGTTCTCGCCGAGGTTCGAGAGGATGACCGGCTGGCCATCGCCCGGGACTTCCGGCGCATCAGCGGCGTTCGGCTTCACCGGAGCGATCGTGAGAAGCGATGCCGCCCCTGCCGGTGATCCGCAGGTTGCTCCGTTGGGGGAAATGATGCAGGTGTAGCTCGCTTTCGCCTCGACCGAGAATGCGTAGACCTTGGCCTTGGCGCCGGCTTCGAGCGTGGCGCTGGCGCTGCGGAAGTAGGGCGCTGTCAACGAACCCGTGAGCGACAGGTTGCCGCCGCCGAATACGCTGATCTTCACCGGTTTGACCTCGGCGGTGGCGGTGATGTCCACCCCTGCCAGCCCGGTCATCGTCGCGTCCTTGTATTGGACGTCTCCCTTGTCGTCGAAGGTGAAATTCAACTGTCCCCCAAACGTCCCCTGAAGCGTCCCTGTCACGGTGAGAATTGAGCAGACCTTCGAGACCAGCGGCAGGTCGCACGTTGCCGTCAGTGCCGGGATGACCTTGACGATGGGAACCGCCTTGGTGGCCACCGCCAGACTTCCTTCGGCGCCGATCGATGCGGTGCCCGAGCTCGAAATCCCGCTTTCGGCCGAAATGGTGCGGGTCAAGGTGCCGGCGACCTTGATCGCCGCTGTGAAGCCGCCGCCGGTGATGCCCCCTCCTCCGCTGATCTTCGAGCTGTAGGAGCAACTGCTCTTGTAGGTCTCCTCGAAGAGAATCTGGAACTCGGTGAAGCCGAACGGGAATCCGCCGATGAGCGGAACCTCGTCGGGAATGTCGACCGTGTCCTCCCACGGTACGAGAGGGATCCCGACGCTGGATGTGATCGAAACGCCCTGCGAGTCGTTGCTGATCTTGTTTTTTGTGCCGAGGTCGACGCTGAGAGCGGGGAAGTGCTGCGTTACTGGATCCGACGCGTCCTGATTGGAGGCAATCGCCATCACGCTGACCGTATTGTCCGTGATGGCTGCGCCGCTCTTGAAGAGCGATGTGTCGACGGAGAACGATCCGCCGGCGTTCGTCGCCGGCACGAGCTGGTGGTTCGAGCCATTCACGAGAATGTCCAGTACCGCGGGCTGATCGCCGCGCCAGTCGACAGCCGCCTGGAACGGGAGACTCGTGGAAATCCCCTGGAAGAAGCAGGGGCCCCCGTTCTCCGACAGGTTCGTAATGCCCGGCCTCTCGCTCGCCGGTTTGTCCTGCACAACGAGGATCTGGCTTGTCGAGTCGCTGCCCGCATCGTTCGAGGCCACCAGCGAAACGGTTGTGTTGCCGGTCAGGGTGAAGGTGTAGGAGAAGCTCTTGAGAGTTGAAACCACCGTGCCGTCGACGCTCCAGCTCCATGCAGTCGGTGAATTCTGCGAGGTGTCGGTGAACGTCACCGCCTTTCCCACCACCGGCGATCCGGAGGCGGTGAACGAAGCGACCGGCTTCACGAGAAGGTCGAAGCCTTTTTCACGGAAGGAGCTCGTGCCGTCGTTGAGCGAGACGGTCAGATCGACGGTGTATCGGCCCGGACTGTTGAGTGTCCGCGTCACGCTCGGCGAGTTGGCCGTAACCCCGTCGCTGAAGCTCCACGACCACTTCGTCGGATTTCCGGTTGATGTGTCCTGGAAGGTCACAGGCTTTCCTTGCACAGGAGGCGACGGCGAGATTGAAAAGTCGGCGGCGAGGGCTACGCCGGAGGCGACATGAACCGTCTGTGTGAGGGAGCTGGTGGCCAGCCCTTTCGTGACGGTGAGAGTGACCGGGTAGTCTCCGTCGGCCGCGAACGCGTGCGTCGGATTCTGAGCGCTGCTGGTGAAGCCGTCGCTGACGAGCCAGGCCCACGTCTCGGGACTCCCGGTCGAGGTGTCGATGAACGAGACGCTCTGCCCGTGGGCGGGAGTGGCGGGGTCCCACCGGAAATTGGCGGAGAGCGCGTTTCCGGTTCCGCATCCGAGCACGAGCGTCTTCGTGTCCGATCCGAACGCGTTGTGAACCGTGAGCGTGACGTTCTTGTCGCCGGCGATCGCGTATGCGTGCGTCGGATTCTCAGCCGTGCTCGTTCCGCCGTCACCGAAGCTCCAGTCCCACGAGGTCGCGCCGGCGGAGAGATCGCTGAACTGCACGGTTTGGAACACATCGGGACTGAGCGGACTCCAGATGAAATTCGCGACCGGAGGAACATTGCCGGGAAACACTTGCAGAAAATGCGCGGCGATCGTTTCGCCGGACTGGTTCTTCGCATGCATCTGGACCGTGTAATTCCCCGGCTGCGCAAACGCATGCGTCGGGTTCTGGATGAACTCGGGCTCTGTGTTGTCGCCGAAATCCCAGCGCCACAGCGTGACCGCTCCGGTGGCCGAGCCCTGAAACGACACGTTCTGCCCGGTCACGATCGTCGGCGGGTTGTACGTGAAGCTCGGGCTCGAGGGTGGAGAGCCCGGCGCCGCCTGCACCAAGACGAGCTCCGTCTGCTGCGTCGTGCCCCAGGCGTTCGTCACGGTGAGCGTGACGTTGTACGAATCGGGAGCTGGAAACGTATGGGCCGGATTCTGATCGTGCGACGTGGCTCCGTCGCCGAAATCCCAGAGGATCGTCTGGTCGCGAGCGTCGCCCGCCAGCACGGACGTGAATTGAAGCGGTGTACCGGCGACGGGCAGTACTCCAGCCGGCCCGTAGTCCATGAAAGTGATGCGCGGCGGGTCGGGAGCGACGGTGACATCGTAGGCTGCGGTCACCGCACCCGCCGGATTGCTCGCGTTCAGTGTCACGTGATACGTGCCGGGCTGCGTGTAGGTATGCGGTCCGGTGTAGCAGTTGCTGCACGAGCTGCCGTCACCCCAGATCCAGTCCCAACGGGTCGGGGTGTGCGGAAAGGGCGCACCGGCCGTGAAGGCGACCGGCTGATCCACGATCGGTATCACGGGCGCGGTGGCGAGACCCGTCAGAAAAGGAATGTCATAGACGTTGAAGATGATCGAACCACTGCCCCCGCTCCCGCAGCCGGGTTTCGCGGGATCTGCGGGGTCGAAGTATGCGTAGCCGACTCCCACACCGTACATTCCGATGCTCGGGGGCGTGAACGTGAAGGTGTTGCCGGTGCCCGTGGCGCTGAATACAATGCCGCTGCCAAAGGCGCTCCAGCCAACAATTACGCCCGTGCAAGGCGGGCTCGACGGAATCACGGTTCCCGACCACGAACAGGTCGTCGATTGACCGGCCACTCCGCCGCCGATGCAGCTCACTGCCAGGACTCCCGGATTTCCCTGGCCGAAAGCGTTCAAGGCGAACGCGAGCGTCGCGGCCGCGAAGAGCGTCCGAAGCCTCATGGCGCCTCCGTCTTGTTCCGCTCGCCCAGGGCGGCCGCGAGGTGGGAGGCGACGATCACCAACAGCGAGCGCAGCCGAAAGGAGACGGGATTCGCGGATTCAATCGACGGATCAGAAAGAAACGGCGGCACCCGCCCGTTCCATCGAAAGCGGCTCGTGGTCGAAATCGAGACGTGAAGCGTTCGGCGCATGACTCCTCCGCAAACCTGCGGGATAATCGGCCAGGCAAGGAAAGAGAGAGACGAAGGAAAGACGAAATCCGGGCGAAATCGGTCTTTCCGTTCCCCATGGCAACCCTGTCGTCGTCCCTGATCCGCTGCGGGAGTGTCGAAATCGACATCGCGCGGGAAACGGTCCACCGCGCCGGTCTGGAGCAGGGGCGCCTGCGCCAGAAGAGCTTCCAGGTTCTTCTCTATCTGATCGAGCACCGGAGCCGCGTCGTCTCCAGGGGGGAACTGTTCGACACCGTCTGGAACGGCCTCGCCGTCACCGACGACACCCTTGTTCAGTCGATCGTCGAGATCCGCAAGGCCCTTGGCGACGACCCGCGTTCACCGCGGTTCGTCCGCACGTTTCCGAAGTCCGGCTACCGCTTCGTGGGTGAAATCGAGGACGATCTGCCGATCGAATTCGAGACGGTCCAGCGCGTCGAATTCGATCTGGTCGAAGATGACGGCCTGGTGCCCGCGGGACGGACACGGAATCGAATCGCTTTCGCCGGCGCTGTCGTCCTGGCGGCTGCCATCGTTTCCGCCGCGGTTCTGGTTCGGGGGCGGATGGTCAATACCCCATCCCAACCGTCTCATCCTACGGTGGCCGTGATGTTCTTCGAAAAGCGGAACGGCGACGCCGGCCTCGACTGGCTGCGTGAGGGTCTGTCCGACATGCTCATCACCGGGCTGTCGCGCTCCGAATCCGTATCTGTGATCAGCCGCGCGGAGCTTGCGGAACTGCTCCGGAGACACGACACGCGCGCGGCGTCGATGCCGGTCTCGGAGCAACTGGACATTGCGCGCGAGGCCAACGCATCACGTCTCATCACGGGTACGTTCACACAGTTCGACGGGAAGATCCGGATCGACGCGCAGTTGCACGACGTCACCGGCGGCCGGGTCATCGGCGGCGAGAGTCTCGTGACCACTCCGTCCGAGTTGCTCACGCGTATCGACGTTCTCTCGTCGGCGCTGGCAAAGCGGCTGGCAATACCGGGGGCGCAGCCGGTCGCCCTGGCGCAGGCCATGACGAACAATGTCGAGGCCTATCGCCTCTACTCGCTCGGCGTGGAGCGCGCGCAGGCCTACCACAATCGAGAGGCCATCGACCTGTTCGGGCAGGCCATTGCGCTCGATCCCAACTTCGCCATGGCCTATGCGCGCATCGGCTACGCGTACGGCGTTACCTGGAACCTCGCCGATCGCGCCAAACCGTATCTCGATCGCGCGTTGCAGCTCGAAGGCCGCCTCGGCCAGCACGATCGGATGAACGTCGAGGCCTGGCGCGCCATCTGCGAACAACACTTCGAGACCGCTCTCGAACTGCTGCGGGCCATCATCGCCCGGTATCCGAACGACACCGAGGCGTACCTGAGGGCCGCGCGTGTCTTTCAGGGGGAGGAGCGGCTGGCCGACGCCGAGGCCCTGCTGCGCCGCGGGCTTGCCATCGATCCGAACGGGCCCGATCTGGTCAACTATCTCGGTGGAGTTCTCATGAACGAGGGTCGCACCGCCGAGGCCATTGCTGCCCACGAGAAGTACATCGCCATGCGGCCCGCCGAGGCCAATGCCCACGACAGCCTCGGCCTGGACTGGGAGGCCAGCGGCGAATACGACAAAGCACTCGCCGAATACTCGCGGGCTCTCGAGCTCGATCCGCTCTTCGACCTTGCGCGGGTGCATCTGGCCAATACGTACTATCAACTGGGCCGCGATCGCGAGGCCATCCGTGAATTCGAGCGCTATATCGACGAGGCACCGTCCGAGGTTGAACGCGAACGCGGGCAGGAGTCCCTGGCATGGGTGTACCGAAGCCGGGGCGAGGCGGCAAAGGCAGACTCGATCGTGGGACACATGGGGTCCGGAGGACATGCCATTCGCCTGATGCTTGCGCTCGACCGCGGGGACGTCGATGCCGCGCGCGCGGTCATGGCCTCGATGGAGGATTCGTATCGGACGAGCACGACCCGCGGCAGCCGTCCGAACATGCGCACTCGTTTTGCGCTCAATGGCTACGAGGCGCTCAAGCACGGCCACCCGGACGACGGCTTAGCGCTGTTGCGCCGTGCACTCACGTATCAACCGCCATTCTGGAATCTCGAGACGTTCGAGGACTGTCTCGCCAACGGCTATCTCGCCCTGGGCCGTTACGGCGACGCTGCTCGTGAGTACCAGCGCGTCCTCATCCGCAATCCTCACGACGCACGCTCGCACTACCGCCTGGCGCGCGTCTACGAACACCTCGGGCGCACCGCTGACGCCGAACGGGAGTACCGCAGCTTCCTCGAGCTCTGGAAGGACGCTGACCGCGATCTGCCGGAGGTCGTCGACGCGGTGCGAACCGCGAGACTGATCCAACCCTCGGATGCGACGTCACGAAAACGAGCGCTCTGAACGGTCGCTACGCTTCGCCAGATACGACACCGTTCGTTAGCCCGAATTTCTCACGCGACGAGTGGAATTGCCCGCAGCCTGTCTGCCGAATAGTGCGGCGGTGGTGCCGATGAGCAGGACCGATGTGGCACAAGACACTCTTGTCTGTGCTCAGGTTGCGCGCGAAGGCGCGCTCCAATCGCGTTGAGTTGAAGGCGAAGCCCTCGCTGTGAAATGTTCCGTCCCTCGCGAACGGTTCCGGATCCGGAATGTTGGACAACATGGCCAACATTGTGCAGAATCGTTCACCATGGAATCACGAATGACACCGGAGCCCATCTCGCGTCCCGCCTCGGACGTGAAGGGGCATTGGCGCGATATCGTCGACGAAGTCAACGCCAACGGGGAAGTCGTCGTCACGAACTACAACCGTCCGGAAGTGGTCGTTGTATCGATGGAACGCTACGCGAAACTCAGGAAAGATGCGGCGGCGCGGGATCCCTTGACAGTGCTTCGCGACGAGTTTGACCGCGAGTTCGCCGCGCTCCGCCAGCCGGATGCACCGAAGAAGCTGCGGAAGGTTTTCGCGTCGACTCCTGCCGCAATGGCCAGGGCGGCCAATGCCGGCGCCGGCCGCAAGCGCTGATGCCTTCAGCGCCGGATGCGCCGGCCATCTATGTGCTGGGCGGCGTCAATGGCGCGGGCAAGAGCTCGCTCGGCGGTGCACTCATCCGGCACAGCGGGCTCGATTACTTCAACCCGGACGAAGTGGCCCGGCGCATCCGTGACACGATCGCATGCACACCGGACGAAGCGAATTCGCTGGCCTGGGAAGAAGGGAAGCGGCGTCTGGAGTCGGCCATCCGCGGCCCTTTCAGCTATGCCTTCGAGACAACCCTCGGCGGGCACACCATCCCCGCCTTGCTCGCCGAGGCGGACCGCGCCGGAATCGAGGTGCTGGTGTGGTTCTTCGGCCTTTCCACTCCCGAGCAACACATCGCCCGCGTGCGCGCCCGCGCCATCGCCGGGGGACACGACATTCCGGAGGCCCTGATCCGCACTCGGTGGGAGACATCACGACGAAACATCATCGCCTTGATGCCCTATCTGACCGAGCTCAAGGTCTTCGACAACAGCGAGGAGAGGAGCGCCGTTGCCGGCACGATCCCGCCTCCCCGCCTTCTTCTGCACCGGCGCCACGAGCGAATCGTCGCTCCGGATATCGATGCGTTGCGAAACACTCCCGAGTGGGCGAAAGCAATCGTTGCCGGAGCGTTGAGGCTGCAGCGATCCTCTCGATAAGCGGGAGCTGCGCGAGATCCGGTGAAAACCCATTTCACCACGGAGACACAGAGCTGACATGGCCCGCAACCCAACTCTCACGCGAAGACGCGAAGAACGCGAAGGAAATCATCGCAACCTTCGTGTCTTCGTGTCTTCGTGTCTTCGCGTGAGAGGTTTTTTGCGCCGCGCGCAGAAGTCCGGGGTTAGTAGTGCAGAGGAAGTGCGCATCCCCGCCTCGAGATCCTGGCCCACTCAAGCCGCTCAGGTCAGGCGAGCTTCATCGAACCCTGCGAAGCTGTCCGCGACAACGCCCTCGATCAGGCTCACCTCGTCGTCGTGCAACTCACTGAATTCGCCTTCGCGGCGTTTCTTTGACAACTTGCCCTGGTTCTGCCGGATGAACATCACGAGATTCTCCGCGAGCCGATCAGGCATCTCCACGGCGTCCATGATTCGCCGGATGGCCTCGTCTTGACGGCTGAGATAGTCGATCTCGCGAGGAAGATCACTCTCAACCGTGCGCCGGACGAAGCCGTAGAGGAATTCCGCGACCTCTGTGCAGTCGAAGTATCGATATAAATCCGTTGTGTCGTTAAGGACTTCGACGTTGCGCTCTGGCGTCGGCCGCCACTGGATGAACGGCATCAGCGGGCCTGAGTGCGTCTGCAGTATGGACTTGTAATCGTCGATGCGGTCGAGCATCACGGACGAGACAGGGAAGACCATGCCTGGCGGTGTGAACTTGCGCTCGGCCAGGACGTGATGGATCAGGCAGCGATGCAGGCGCCCATTGCCGTCCTGGAACGGGTGGACGTAGACGAATCCGAATGCGGTGGCAGCCGCCTGCAGCACAGGATCGACGCCGTCGTCGCGCATACGGTCGTTGGCCTCGAGCAGGCCCGCCATCAAGTCGTCGAGGTCCGCCGCGCGCGCGCCGATAAATTCGGGCAGCGGGTCGCCGGTGTGATCGCGCTCGCCGAGAAAGACGCCATCGCGCCGCAGCCCCGCGCTCACGAACCGCGTATCCTCGATCAGCACTCCGTGAAGGCGGATGATCTCTCCGAGCGTGAGCGGATTCTTCCCCGCCTGCAGGACAGCGCGTCCCCATCGCTCCAGGCGGTTGCGCGGGGGGCGCTCGCCTTCGATCTCGAAGCTGGCGCGGCTGTCGGCCAGCAGCATGAAACTGGCTGCGCGGGAGACGAGCTGCGCCCCGGTGCGGCCGACGGTTTCGCGCGCCTCCTCCGCAAGATTCAGCTTGAGGAAGTGCTCCAAGGCGCCGGTTCGCCTGATGACGGGGCTGAATCGCCCGGTGCCCAGAAGATTGTCGCGGACACGATGCCGCTTGGAAAGCCGCGGTTTCCCGGTGAAGTAGCTTTTCGGGTCGAGAAGATCGACTGCCGCTACGTTCGGCGCGTCTTCGACATCGAGCGTGCGGCGGGTAAGCGCTTCCCACAGATACCACGCCCGGCGGACTGGAATACCCATGGGCTCAGCGCGAACAAGAGTCTCGATCTCTGCCTGGGGGGCGGCGTCAAAGATCCGCTTCAGGATCAGGAGATCGACGTGCTCATGGCGAAGCGCAAACGTGAGGTGTCCTGTGAAGCTGTCGCCCGGCCAATAACGCTTGTCGAAAATCGTCCAGCCGTCTACTTGCCGCCGGCTACCGCTGACATATTGCTCTGAGACGGCGCTCGGCCATCGGACGGGCGCGGCGATCGCGAGTTCATGGGAAAGCGCGGAGAAGCCGGCCAGTCGCGTTCCGGCCGGCACAGACCGGTCCTGAAAAACCCCTTTCACCGGCTTTTCGAGCTTCACTCTCGTCGAAATCCTTTCCTCAGCGTCGAAAAGTGTTCCATTTCGAACTCTTGTATCGAAATGACCATACGCGATTCGACCGTCGAAATCCATCCCAGACCGTGATTGCGCTCATGGTGTTCTCCGAATCGCTTCAAGGCGGCCTCGGCGGCTTCGAGCTCTTCCTTCCGGCGCAGGTAGCCGTGTTTGAAAATCAGTCGGCGGGCCTCGGCGAGGTCGTATTGCGGGGATTGCCATGGGTTGCTTCATCGAAGAGTGCCCTAATTGGACGATACGTCGCGTTGATCTGGTCGTCGTTGCTCTCGAAGGTGGAGAGATCGTTCTTCTCGTTCTCCGGTTGCCGTCCAGTGCTCAGTTCTCCCTTTCCTTTCCTGCACAGACAAGGGTGTCCGTGCCACACGCGCGGGCGTGATCGGAACGCCCGCGCGTCGGTTGACAGGTCAACTACGCAGCTATGCCGCCTCTCCTTTCTAGTCAGGATTGGGGTGAGTGTCGAGGGGCATGACCGCGGGCCACCCGGTCATGCCTGGTTTCTCACCCGATGGGCCCTCCGCTTACTGCCGGTTTGGGAACCGTCGGAACCGGGGCCGGTATTGGCGTGCCCGGAACGGGACTACCCGGCGTTGCGGTGGCCTTCTTGCGTCCCCGCTTTCCCAGATCGCGCTTCAGGTTGCTGACATGCGAAGCCACCGTCGTGCTCAGGGGATTGAGGGCGACGCGTTTGGCGATGGCGTAGACATCCAGCGCTCCATTGCCGGCGCTCGCCTTCCTGGAGTTGATGCTGAAGGTCAGGTTCCTTGCCGCCGCATACAGCCGGTCGGCCATGGGGCGGAAGGCGTCGATGAACTGCAGGGCATCGCGGGCCTCGGTGGCATCGAAGGTACTCCCCTGCAGTTCCGGGTTCGCCTCGACCGCGGCCACGGCCGTGGCGATGAACTGCAGCGGCACGCCCTGGTGCCGGTTGATGAATGCCGTCGTGTCGGGGTGTGCCTCCACGAAGGTGGGGATGATCGCCAGCATGTCGTCGAGGGCCTTGACCAGGTTCGCGGCGATCTGCTGGTAATGCGTGATTGTTGGGGTCTGTACCACGGGCACCGGCTCAGCCGGCACTTGCGGCACGTCTCCCGTGACTTGCTCGGACATTTGCGTCCTCCTTTTGTTGAAGGCCGCGAGCTCGCGCCACACGCGCGGGCGCACGACCGGGTTACCCGGACGGTCCTGGCCAGGAGCCTCCGGGCATTCGGCACTCGTACGCGTGCCGTTCGGTTGCGACGGGAAGCGGTCAGCCTGGCAGTCGAGCGATCCCACAAAGGGGCCGCGCGGGCCTTGCCGCGGCGTCTGTCGTCTGAGGTCGATCGCGTCCATCACGCACGAGGAGAGCCGGCAGGAGGTGGTTTCCCTACCCGGGGAAAATAAGCGCCTTATAAGGCGCTTAATCCGGCATCCGGAGCGAGGTGCCGGTCAAAGAAACATCGAAATTATTTTTCGGCAAACCCACCGATTTCGGTGATTAACACGTTGTCTGCGAGCGGGCTAAGGGCTCCCCCGCCGGTTGCAGCGCGACCCGCCATGACCGCCATGACTCGCAAATAACTATCCTCCAAAAACGATGGGGTTGATGCGGAGCTCGGCTGCCGGTGGCCAGGTGTTCACTCCTTGGAGGCAATCAATTGCCTTCGGAATGCTTTCAATTGCCTCCGGAATGCTTTCAATTGCCTCCGGAATGCTTTCAATTGCTTCCGGAATGCTTTCAATTGCCTCCGGGATGCTTTCAATTACCTCCGGGATGCTTTCAATTGCCTCCGGGATGCTTTCAATTGCTTCCGAGATGCTTTCAATTGCTTCCGGGATGCTTTCAATTGCTTCCGAGATGCTTTCAATTGCTTCCGGGATGCTTTCAATTGCCTCCGGGATGCTTTCAATTGCCTCCGGGATGCTTTCAATTGCATCCGGAATGCTTTCAATTGCATCCGGGATGCTTTCAATTGCTTCCGAGATGCTTTCAATTGCTTCCGGGATGCTTTC
>Ga0210394_10000640_pt1 | contig 68936 bp, 73 predicted proteins | sample IncBWC12MmetaG_FD_160121 | JGI IMG/M metagenome (GOLD analysis project Ga0210394, IMG submission 160121) | Forest soil microbial communities from Barre Woods Harvard Forest LTER site, Petersham, Massachusetts, United States - Inc-BW-C-12-M | ecosystem: Environmental > Terrestrial > Soil >... | reverse complement strand
TCCAAACGGTTGGGCACGCTTGAAGCCATCAAGAACACCGCGCACGGCCGGGAGGTCGGGCCCGGGGTAGATGTTGACGCGTCTGACGTCGGGACAGAGATCCACGGATTCACGGTGCAGAACTATCGTCCGCCGGGATCTGGCAACAAGGCATAATAGGGGCTAGAAGAGCCGAAGGGCGCCGTATGTGGGCTTGGGTCGCGCACTGTTTTAAGAACTACATGATGTTCGAGGGCAGGGCCTCTCGGCCGGAGTATTGGTGGTTCCACCTCTTCACGTCTCTCTGCAACGTCGCGATTTATATCTTGACGCTCGAGGCAACATCTCTCGGGTTCCCTCTCCGTTTCTTATATGGTGGTGCTCACCGGCTTGCCGTCCTTGGCAGTAGTCTCCCGGCGCTTGCATGACACGGGTCATTCATTTTGGTGGCTGGGCGCGCCTCTCCTTGGGTTCATTCCATTCTTCGTTGCCGGACTGATCACACCCGGTGGACTTAAGAGTTATCCTGCGGCCGTATTTGTCCTCATGATTTATTTGTTTGGGTTCTTTGGTCTGGCGGTTTGGCTGTTGATCTTGTACTGCCGCGCTGGCGATCCGGGGCCGAACCGCTTCGGCGATCCCGCGCCGACTACGCCGAGTTGACGCGCACGCATGGAGGAGTTCGAGCGGACGCGCTTCACGGCTGCCTCAGGATCTTCGCCTTCTTCCGGTTGAATTCGGCTTGCGTGATGACGGAGAGGCTTCGGGCAAGCGCGCGTCCGCGATCATTGTGTAACCGATCCGCGACAATTGGTAATAGTTCCAAGCGACCGGCTCGACGATGGAGGCTTAAAATGCGTGCCCGCGTTCAGGAAGCCCTAGGTAGAACCATTTATGAAACTCAACGCTCTTTTGCTCGTTGCCGCCCTCTCGACCGCCGGTTCCGTGCAGGCTCAAACTCCTCCCAGCGGCGGCTCGCCGCCGTCCTCTGATCGGCAGGCCGCCCACGCGGCGGTGTTGCAGGCGTGCGATGCCGACATCAAGAGTCTTTGCGCAGACAAGCAGGGACGCGACCTGATGATGTGTCTTCACAGTAACACCGACAAGCTCAGCGCCGGTTGCAAGGACGCCATGTCGAAGTTGCATAGACCTGCAACGCCTGCCGCTCAACCGCAGTAAGAAGGCCGTAGAGCGCGGTCTCGGCGGCGGGACAGATACCGCCGATCGGTATTTCTGCCGGGTCCCATGTTGCACGGCATCCGTCCGTTGTGAGGCGCCCCTCACATCTCGAGGGTCGCAAATCGTCGCAGGCCGCCTCATGTCTGCGCAACTAGGCTCGCCGCTACTCAGTTGTCGTTCGAGCCACCCGAGAGTTCCTGCGGGGCCAGATAGGTCAGTTCATTCTCGGACACCTGGGAATCTTGAGCAGCCATCGCGCCCGATGAAGAAGCTCAGTCGGAACGATGGGAAAAGAAGGATGCGAGCCCGGGAGGTGTTCGTCGGACGTAAGCTGGCAGGGAACCCCGCCACTGGTGAGCAGGCCCAGCATCGCCTCCGCAGTGATGCGATCTGGGTAAGTTACCACCGTGCTCCAAGTATCCTTCGGCACAGCATTTCTCCAACTTACGCATCGTCGGGCGGTGAAAACTTCAGTGCAAGCGTTGCTAACTCGGCCTCAGAAATAGCAGGCTCACAAAGGATCTGCCTCGCCTTATCCGCCAATTCTGGCGGAACCCAAATGTAGCAAGGGCTGCTAGCCGGGGATGAAGACGTTGAACCAATAAAACCGAATACCACGCTGGGATGCCCTCCACGCTCAAGCGCTGCGAGACCACCTGCGCCGACGATGGATCTACATATTCTGCGATCAAGACCCAATCATCGTGTGTCATACGGGCCTGAGCTAGGGAGATGAGCCGCCCCAGAGCAATATACCAATGAAAACGCATAGAAACATTGCCACAAGGACACCGAGCGATATCCCGATGACGCCCCACCAAGAATGCGGAACCGCCCCGGCGGCACGTTGCTTCGCAATCTTCGAATCAAATGCGGCGCTGGCGTACCAGCGATAGCCTAGGGCAATCAAAAGCGCGCCGGGCGTCCGACTTTCCTTTTCTGGCAAAAGAAACCCGATGACGATGGCTGCGATCAGCACGAGTCCACTGACGATCATTGTGATAGAAGCCTTTCTTTGAGCGCCGAAGAATGCGTGATCTCGAGATGCAAAGTATCCGCCAGCCAGGGGCCCTCCGAGCACTGCAGCCACAGCGATCTGCCAAGCGTTGTAATACTTTGCTGGCGCGTTAGCGCCTGAATTTGCGGCTACAAATGCTTGCTCGGTTGCGGTCTGCCGAAAGGCTGTGCGCGCGAGCATCGCGCCTGCGAGGGCTCCTAAGACTAGAGCGCCGGTTACCAACGCCTGCGCAAAGTTACTCAATGCCGACACGCGAAGTGTGCATTCGCTGGGATTCAACGGATTGAATCGCAGCATCGTCTCTGACCCCACATCAGAGGGATGAGCCGCAGCCTCCTTCGGGGTGCGCACGTAGTCCACACCATTCCACCCTAAGGAGTCACCCAAGTATGCGGGGCACACCGCGTAAACTGCAGTCCCTGATATGTGCCATCGATAGGTAATTCGATGTTCTTCAGCGTGCGCGACCACCGCCCTGGCGGCTGGCCATGTCCATGCGCTCTTCGCCCGAATATGTTCGCGCAGCTGAACTACCGCCAGAACACCACAACCCACCGCCAGTACTAGACCGAGCAGCAACCGCCGCCAGTCTCTCGCCGGAGCGAGCCGGTTCACGTAACGACCTTTCGCCCAGCGCCGGTTACGGCGCTCACTTTGTCTTACTCATGCGATAGAGATTTTCCAACACGAGTAGACCCATGCTGCAAACTCTATATCTCGGGCACTAAGCGGGCGACGCATTTCCGCGACGCGTCTACAGTGCAAAGGAGGCCTAAGCCACCATTCATTGCTCCGGATGGAGGCCTTGTGATGTGGGACCAGAACCACGTGGATCCCGGCAAACATCGTCGGTTTACTGGTGCGGTCCCTCCGGCGTTATCACCAGGTCGGTAGCATCGATCTGGCGCACCTAGATATTGAACCAAGTCGTCAATGGGCGCGTTCGGTAAGACAGAGAGGTTTACCGTCTCACAAGGTGCTGAAGGGTTCTCACGACACGTCTGCAGCTCTTTCAGCACCGCGCTTGTGTCATCGGGCTGTTCCGCATGTACGCAGCCTCCGAGGCAAATCAGAACGGCGACGGGAGACGTGGTAAGAAGGCGGTGAATCAGGTCTCGCACGAGTCTAACCAAATATCTGTCGCCTTGATTTGCGATATAAGGGAATACGACAAGTTACGGACCCGGGCCCGAATCACTTTCGAAGCGCCCAGGCAATCAGGGAAATCACCGCGCTGATAAGCAGCATCGTCGTAATGGGAAAGTAGAACGTGAATCCGGGTCGGTTGATGACGATATCGCCGGGTAGGCGAAACAGGGGCAGTCGCTTGATCCAGGACCAGGTGAGGCCGAGCCCGATGATAACCACGCCGAGTGCAATCAGAAGGCGCTGCATGCGTGGGTTCTATCATGCGACAGAAAGCAAAGGTTCGGGCCGCGCGCTTCTCGCGGATTCCTATCGCGAGGACCCATAGTTCGGACAATTTTTCGCAACTTGGGCCCACAACTCATCTACCGATTGGCGTGACTTGGTCGCTTCGATCTGGCGTGCTTGCTCGTTGCTCATATAGACGTCCTCCTGCCGCATGACCCGGAGGGGTGCCGGTGCGTCGCGCTGATAAAGCACTACGTAGCCGCAGTGCCGGTCGATATTTGCGAACCGGCTTACCAGATCTACCGCCGCGTAGACGCCCGCTGCGGGCGCATGTGCGGGGTCTTTCGTCCAGGTCACCTTCACAATCCGACGCTCCTTTACCGGGCCGGCCTCAGCATTGAATCTCGTTATCCGGCTCGCAAAAGCATTAAATGTCTCCAGCTTCCTCTGAGGTTCGGCTAGAAAGTCGTAAGCCTTCGCGGTCTGACCACCGTCCAAGGCGGCAAGGAAGTCCCCGATGACTCGGGGTACCTGGGCTCGCTGATCCGGCGACGGCAGCCATCCGGGCGCGGAGTCGGGCGTGATGTTGATCTCTTCAGGAGTTCCATGGGCCGTCGAAGACGGGGCGGGTGTAGGCGATTCAGAACCCTGATTCTTTACCTGTTCTATCGCGCGATCATTCAGCGCCTGAAACTGCCGGACCAACGCATCGCACGATGATTTGTCTGCTTCGCACAGAATGTTCATTTCGATGCCGGTCGAGCCGTCCTTCTGGGCAACCAGACTGCGCTTAACAACGGAAGGATGAGCGGGATTTCCCGGCGGCGTGAAGGACCATAAAGTGGGAGTGCCCGATTGCGTGTCGGTGACAATGATCCAGCCCTGCTGGTCCTGAATACGCACTCCAGGCTTGGCACGCAACGCGCTTAGGGCCGCCGCCACTGTGGGATAGCCCATTGATGAATTGGGCGCCTCTGGCAACGGAGTCGGCTCTGTGGATTGGCCCAGCGCGGCGAAAGACGCCGTCGCAAAGACCGAGATCGCCAGGAGTGCACGCGTTGCGCGAGTTTTCACGACTGGGACTTACGCATCGTCTGGCCGTGGATATTTCAGCGCAAGGGCCGCCAACTCATCCTCGGATATGGGAGGATCTTGGAGGAGGCGCTTCGCATCAGCAGCAGATTGAGGCGGCACCCAAATGGAGCACGCGCCGTTTTGATTGTATGCCGGACCCGAAGAGTTGGACACGATGCGGTTCTGAATCCCGTCCATGGTCAGGCGCCGCGAGACCACCTGGGCCGACGGAACGTCAGCATATTCGGCGACCGAGACCCAATCCGCGTCCGTCATACGGCGTTGTCTAACCACCAATAGGCGACCCAATTGTGGCCCGCGAATTGTCCAATTCTGTCGCATAACACCTCGCTATTCCACCCTAGCTCCGGGCGGCCGAGACGTGGCGCCTCAAACGTGTGAAGGGCCGCAATAATGTGGCGGGACCAGTCGGTCAAAAGGCCCATCCAGTCCCATGCGTCGGCCGGTACTGCATAGACGCGCCGCGGCACCGCGGCCAGAATCCGTCGGCATGCCGCCGCAGCTCACGGATTACGAATTGGAGACCGCCGCCCGCGCCTGCCGCGCGTTGGCGCATAGCGAGCAAGAAAGCGCGAAGAGGATCAGCGATCCGGCTTTACGAGCACCCGTCAATCAGCGGGCGCAGTGCGCCGCGGCCCTGGCGGAGAGGTTCGAGCGGGCGAGAAAGAAGCGCTAAGATCTGGGCATGCGGCACAAGCATAGGAGTAGCTGTCATGGCCAAAATCACCGTGTATCCGTTCGAGGTATGGGACTCCACGAACGACCGACTCGTGCGATCCAAACGGTTGGGCACGCTTGAAGCCATCAAGAACACCGCGCACGGCCGGGAGGTCGGGCCCGGGGTAGATGTTGACGCGTCTGACGTCGGGACAGAGATCCACGGATTCACGGTGCAGAACTATCGTCCGCCGGGATCTGGCAACAAGGCGTAATAGAGGCTGAAAGAACCGAAGGGCGGCGTATGTGGGGTTGGGTCAAGTACTGCTTCAGGAACTATGCGGTGTTCAAGGGTAGGGCTTCGCGGCCGGAATACTGGTGGTTCTACCTATTCACATTTCTTGGCAGTGGCGTAGCCCAACTCGTATGGCCACGCTCCCCAAGTTTAGGTCTCATCCTTATCTGGGCATGGGCACTGGGTTCAGCAGTACCGTCCTGGGCAGTGACATCGCGGCGTTTGCAGGACACCGGGCATTCATTGTGGTGGGCCGTTTTTACCATGCTTTTGATCGGCCCCATAATTGCTGTGGGACTCATCAATCCCGCCCTTGCGAAAGCAACTCGTCCATTGGCGTTTTTATTCTTGGGACTTTTAGTCGCGTTTTTCGTGCTTTTGGTTTGGCTGCTCATTTTGCTGAGCCGCAAGGGGGATACGGGCCCGAATCGCTACGGCGATCCCGCACCGACCACGCCAAGTTAACCTCGGCGCTGGCGGAAAGGTTCGAGCGGGCTCGCGCCGCTGCTAAACTGATGCGATGAAACACTCCTCATGGTCGGTGTGCGTCGCGGCAATGCTCGCCGCCTGTTCGACACCCCCAGCCCACCCCACCGCCACGGGCAACGGGGAGGCACAAAAAGGGGCCGGCGTCGCGGCAGTTCCTCCGTTGTTGGAGGAAGTGTTGCCCCAAAGTGGTCCGTCGGAATCGATGTCGTCTCTGCGAGCGGACGCAGAGCGCGGCGCGCGCGAGGGCTGTGGCCAACAGGGAAGGGCGGTGGAGATACTTTCGGAGAGAACTTTCTCCCGGCCTCCTTCCACCCATGATGAGCGGAAGTGGATCGCTGTCAACTTTTACTGCATTGACAAGGCCAAACCACATACGACGCCCGAAGAGAAGGAAGCCAAGATCGCCAACCTCAAACAATTCCTCGACAAGGGCACGCTGACTCAGGACGAATTCGATCAAGCGAAGGCGACAGTGCTGGCGGAGCCTTAGTGAGCCGAACTTTTGTCGGTCCCGTGCGACTCGGAGTTATCCGTACCGGCGTGCGGCTTGACGGGCTCGGCTGCATCGAACGCCCGTATGATCGCCTCCACACGCCGCACATTGTCGAAGCGATCGGAAAGCATCAAGGTGTTGGTACCCGGGTAGGAAGCCATGTGCCCATATTGATTGATCATCGGACGCAAGATGGGAATCAACTGGACTGCCGAAACGTTTTTCACGGTAATAATCTCGGTAACGAATTCCGATCCCGGAAGCGTATCTTTCGCCGTGATAATAGGAGTTACGTACGCACGCAGATTCGCGTCCGGCACGATCCGCACGTACCTGCCCTCCCCCACTGCCGCATAGCCGTAGGCCTCAAGCACGGTGAGGAATTCCGGATAGGTTAGATCGGAGGGACTGCCCCCGATCAGTATCACATTGGCGTGCACCCTGGGATCGACAATGAACCTCTTGCCCGTCTTCTTCGCGGCGTTGACGATGAGCTGATCGATCGGCACACCCCCTTGCGTGACCTCGCTGCTGGCAGGGGTTTCGGATTCTGAGGTCTGTCCGTGGGCGAAAGGCATCACCGCTATGCAAGTGACCGTCAGGACCATCAGATAAGCCTTCTTCACGTGCCTTCCCCCTCTCGCTTGATGAGCACCGCATTTACATCGTAGTGCTTCACGGGCTGAAACGCGATTTTACAGATTGAGGCCACGCATAAACGCCGCGGGCGCGCGTTAGAATGCCGGCGACGCAATGGAATGGGCGGCGGCCAAGACCGGTGTGAGTGCGTCGCGAGATGCAAAGTAACGTTGAACTCTTGGAGGGCATGTGTTGTCGACCCGTGAGTCTACGTACGTGAGACCGACCGTCGTGGTTTGTCGAAAGCAGTCCGTCATAAGATCGTTCGTTGTCCAGTTGATGCTCGTTTCGCTCGGAGTGCCCCTATCGAACGCTCAGCAGGCGGGCAGCGTGGACGCGAAGGCGTGGGCCGGGAAGACTGTTGCGCTAACCGCGCGACCCCGGGCGCGTTTCATGTCTTACAGCGCTGCGAAATTAAGCTTCGGTGTGTTTGGGATCGCAGCGGCAGCGGTACAGGGGAAGGAAATTATCGAGCAGAACGGTATCGAGAATCCTGCACCCCAACTGGTGAAGGCATTGTTCGACGCTGCTCAAGCACCCTATGGCCTGAATGCGGCCTCACTGGCACCGTTGCCCGTCGATGCGACCGACGCATCAAGCGTCGCGCGGGCAGCGCACGGCGCTGACCTTGTGTTCGACGTACGGCCCGTGAGCTCGTCGCTCGAACCCCTGCTCAGGCAAAAGGGCCGGTACTACGTTACTCAGGAATTCCAGTTTCAGGTCATTGACGTCGCGTCAGGAAGGATCCTTCGCGATGGGAGCTGCGTGAGGACCACGCAGTCGGACTCCGATCTTCCGACGCGTGATGAACTGCTTGGCGACCACGCCAAGGGTCTGAAGTCCGTCCTCAACACGCAGCGGGACTTCTGTCTGGAGTACTTTGAGCTCACCGTGCTTGGACTGCCGCCATCGGAGGTGCGGCGCACTCCGGACGCGCAGCCCCATTAAGTCTTGCGTGCTCGCTACAATGTGTAGCGGTGGGGCAGATGCCCCGTGAGCTCGCCGAGTGGGAATGGCAACAATGCATCCTCGGGCTTAGCGCTTCGGCTTCACAGGCTTAAATCCTCGTCGTCCCGTAAGCGGCCCTTGCTCTTGTCCCGGTCGTTGTCAGGCCGAGGCCTTTGCAACAGAACCTCATAAGGATGGACAATGACTGCGCACCGCCCCTTACTCTTATCAACATTACTAGCGACCTGTTGCAGCTTCACGAATGCACAAGAGCCTTCATATTCGTCCGAGGGTCGAGACCCGGGCGTGGCGCGTTGGATTTCCTATGAAATCCTCGGCCCCAATAATCATCCATATCCCATTGTTTATCTTTCTACGCGGTCCTTTAAGACAAGGTTAAACGAGTTTCTCACTGTGTTACCCGAAGCGAAATACAACGACATCTCTAATTTCAACCACGCACGGATTCAACGCAACGACTGCCCTGGAGAGGATCCGCGTAGTGACTATATTTGGTATACGGTGAAGATATCGCAACGAGACAGCAAGTCCGATCAATATTGCATACTTCCGCAAAAACTCGCGTGCGATTACCTGCATGCAGTCGTAAAGCACGTGCGAGGTAGCTGGGCACTGGAGGAGCTGAGACCCATAACGATCTTTATAGACGAAATACGATGCGACGCAGAAGCCGCTCAAAACGCGGTAGCAAGCGATCACCGCTAGCCTGTAGGTGGTGCTCGCGTGCGCTTACAAAGAATGCCCTGTGCCGCCTTCAGCGTTAAGCCTGAAGCTATGGCGGATGTCGATCGTCAGGTCGCTGAACGGCTGTCGCGGAGCCTCAGCCGCCGATTCCATCCCGGTCCAGCGCAGAAGCACTGGTCCTTTCCCAATTGGGCTTTCTACGTGACGGCTGGACAAGATAAACTTATCGTCAGCATTCACAAAAGCAAAACCCGTCCGCGTCACTGGATGCTCAGGATCCACCCTGGGGCTGCACGGGTAGTGCTCGCCCTACTGCGTCAGCACACAGCAGAGCACGTTTTTGCGGAGCTATTTATCCTCTGCCGTGAGATCCACGAGTTGCTTGCCGCCACGCCAGGGGTCTTGGACCTCTACTGGGGATTCAGTAAGACTCGGCCGTCGGTCTGGACGCCTGATCAACTATTTGACATCAAGTACAAACAGGAGGGTTGGACGGGGCCTTAGATTCACTGTAACGCTAACATGCGAGTCCGCGTGTGAGCTTACAGACTGAAATCATGGTGCAGAATTCCGATTTCGCACGGGCTTGCGCAAAGCCTGCATACCCTTAAATTCCACAAACTGTGTCGTCGTCGCCCACAGGTAGTCCCCGTACAGGAACGGCTCGAACTCGGCGGCATTGGGGAGTGGCAGCGGTGCGATCTCGGCATCCGCGCGTGCCTCATAGAAGAAAGGAATCGAGCGACGCTCGCGCCCGGCTCCGATGACCCGATGCTCGGTGGCGTTAATGCGGCCGCCGCACCAACGCTCCAACACCTTGCCAAAGTTCACGGCAAGGGTTCCTTCAAGCGGCGGTACATCGACCCAGTCCCCGTTGGTGTAACGCGCCTGCAAGCCCTCAACCCCGTCCTGCGCGAGCAGGGTCAGGAACCCGGAATCAACGTGCGGGTTACCGATCAGATAGCGGCGGTTTCCGGCGTGGTTCACCCAGAGATGGGGGTGCGAATCGGATTGAGTGGCGATGTCGTCACGCACCGGATAACGGATCAGTCGTAAGGTGGACAACCCTCGCTCGAATGAGGCGTCAAAGAACCGCTCCGGTAGCCCGAGGCCACGCGCGACGGAGCGCATCAAGACGTTGGCCAGGCGTTCCATGGCGCGGTAGTAGGTGCCGACCGCGACTCGCCAACCAGGCAGCGCTTCCTCCGATGGCAGCGGTGTTGCCTCGCGAAGCGGATCGGATGCGTCGACCACGTCCGCGCCGTAGGCGACGTCGGCCCCTATATCGATGCCGTCCTTGGCGGTCGGGAAGCCCTTCTGTAAAGGGAACCAGCCGCGATAGATGTTGCGATGGTTCGGATCGAATTTCTGGCGCCATAGCGGTCGCACTGTTTCGGGCGGCAGGTCGAACAGGCGCAGCAATTGCGAGCGCGCGCCTGCACCCATGGGAACGTCCTGCGGAACGGCATGGATCAGCATGAAGCCGCTGTGCGCCGCAGCCGCCATGATGGCCTGATCCGTCGCGGCACGCGCCACGGGATCTGGGGCGAATAGAGCGCTAACGTCGATCGACGGAATCGCCTGCTGCACGGCCTCTCCCTGCATGGGCTAATTCACAGGCTGAAATCATCGTCGTCCCGTGAGCGGCTCTTGCCCTTGCCTTTACCGTGGGTCTCGGTGGCATCGCTCTCGCGTGCCTTCTCGCTCCCCTTCGTCTTATCGCCTGCTTTACCCTCCGCGTTACGAAACTCGAACCACTCCGCCCTCGCCTTCTCGCGCAGCTGCGCGGGGGTGAGTGTCCGGGTCTTAAGTTGCGCTTGCTCGCGCAGTGTCGCGGCGAGATCGTGGGTGAGGTCCAGGACGCTTTGACTCACCTGCCGGTGTTCGCGCTCGAGCTCTCCGGCTTCTTTCGCGAGTCGCAGCCGCAGGTTCGCTTCCTCCTGCCAGCGGGCTGCGAGCCAGGAACGCTCGCCCCGCTCTAGAATTCCGGCGACGGCCGGTCCTAGATGCTTGGTGGGCTCGCGATCGATGCCTTGGGCTTCGAGTGTCCGGTGATCCACGCGCTCGCGGCGCTGCGCGTGTTCGAGCGCGGCGTTCGTGAGGGACGCCCAACGCTCACGCAGCGCCGTAATCTCTTCCTTGGACGGCTTCAGTCCCGCCTTACGACGGTTGCCGTCCGACCACTCGATGGCACTCTTGTCTCCCAGTCCCGCCGGCTCGATGACCCGGGTGGTCGTAAGGACGTGCGCGTGGTGATTGCGCTCATCCCCCGCCCGGTGCGGCTTGTGGATCGAGAAATCCACCGCCACCCCATAGCGGTTGGCGAGCTCGTGGGCAAAAGTCCGCACGAGCTCAAGCCGCGCAGTCTTCGTCACTTCATGCGGCAGTGCGATCTCGTATTCGCGCGCCACGCGCGAATTACTCCGGTTCTCCGCCCGCTCCGCCGCGTTCCACAAGTCCTCCCGGTTGCGGGCCCAGTTAATGTCGCGCTTCGCGGCCGCGGTCGGCAGCACGATCTCCCGGTGGTCGACGCCTCGTTTGCGGGTGTAGTCGAACACCTCCCCGCTCGTGTGATCGGTGATGCGCTCGGCGGAGCGGTAGGCGGCCGCAGCGGTCGCGCTGCGGCCGCTCGCGCGCGTGATCGGCTTGACCGAGAGGTGATAGATCGCCATGACTAGTGCGCCGCAGCACGCAGGGGTTGCGCGCACGGCGAGGGCCGGCCGCAGGATGCGGCCGGCCTGGGCGATGCTCGGGTCTTCGACGCCACGCGCGCCCTCCCCGTCTCGGGGTCGGGTCGCCACGAGGCGAACCGACCCGCTTCCGAAGCCCACGCGAAGTGTCGCGGCGTGAGCGCGACGCTGAGCACGTGGGCGATCTTCCTTCCCGCGCCGGTGACGCGAATTGCGCTGCCTGCAAGGCCGGCCGGAGCAAACCCCGGCGTCCGCAGGTCCCACCGGCGCTCCCCTCTTGGGGTCCAGGGGCGCAGCCCCTGGCGCACGTGAAAAGTCGTCTCCCGGCCGCTTTGGGCCGGGACGACTTTTCGTAAGTGCGCCCTTGCTCCTGCTGCGGGGGAAGATTACGCTCGCCTCAACGCGTGTGGCAAGCGCCGGGCACCGCCTCTTTTCTCCACGACGGCGATCGCGAGAGGGTTTGGCGTGAGGGTGCGTCGGTGCTGGAAGCTCGCGACGCTTGGCTCTTCACGCGAGCCGACGACTGCGAGGCCGCGACAGTGGCCGAGCGCCGACGGCGAGCGCGCGCGGCCGGGGCAATCAGAAAGAGGACGGCAAAATGAGAACAGCCGACTCAGCCGGAAACATCAGGGCCGCGTTCGCGACCGGCCGCGCGGCGCCGGCGGGATCCCGCGCCAGCGGGAGACCGATCGGCGCGCCGCCAGCGTGTCGCATAACGCCTGCCGCCCGGGCGGTCGCATAAGCCAATGGCCACGCCCTCCCCCGCTTCCACTCCGGCTTCTCCGACTCCTAAGGCGGCTGCGTCTGAAGCGGAGCTTCGCGTCGAGGCCAAGCGCCTTAAGCTCGAGCAGCTCAAGGTGCGTCAGCGCCGGCTCGAGAATCGGATCCGCTATCTGGCATCGCGCCAGGCGCGGCGGGATGAGACGCGCCGCAAGATCCTCATCGGGGCGGTGATCCTGGCCAAGATCGAACGCGGGGAGTTCGAGGAGAAGAAACTAAGGGCGATGCTGGATTCGGCACTGACACGAAAAGACGATCGGGCGCTTTTTGGCCTGGACGCCAAGTAACTCTCAAAATCCTGCTCGTGCCTTTACGAGCCGTAGCCGGAGCCCAACAATGACGGTCGACGCGCAAAATCCTGGGCAATCGGTGGAATCCGCGAGCGGTCCCCGCGGGCGTCCCAATGCCATGTGGTTCCCCACGCCGATCGGGCGCGTTCGAGTGCCTTCTTATCGAATGATCTTCGCCGCAGCGCTAGGACTTAACGCGGCGACTAGCTTCGCGGGCGCCATGACCTACTTCGAACCCGGTCCGCAATTGAGCCGCACGCAAGCTTGCGTGCCGGAGACGGCAAAGGCCGGCGATGGCATCGAGAACGTCAACGGCGACCGTCTGGCGATCCGTTCCCTGTCGGGTAAATTATCGAGCCGGTTCAGCCCCTGCGCTGGCCGGGAGCAGCCGATTCTCGCGGAAGTCGAGTTCATCGAATCTGCCGATTTTCATTCGACATTGGCCATCGATCTTCCGGCTGACTTTTCTCGGAAGACTCTGTCCGAGCGTGAGCGATTCGCAATCTATCGCGTGCGAGCTAGTGATAGCTCCCACCAAATTTACCTTTGGGTCAAATCCTGGGATCGACGTAAGGTAGCCGATCCTGATGCTTTCGTGGACGAGCAAAGACGCGCGCAGACGCTGCTTGGCGCAATAACTCAGACGCCCGCCGAACACCTGACAATCCAGGGCGTGCCCGCTCTGCGCTGGGAAACCCAGCACAAGCCTCGATTTCCTGCGCCGAACATGACGTATGTGACCACCGTGCTGATCGGTGATTCCGAAGTAGCCGTACTTACTGTCTGGGGGTTAAGCCGGTGGTTTGCTCCGATACGCGATCAACTGCTCAAGATCGCGGATAGCGTACACGGCCTATCGGGAGCACCTCGCGAATCGCCCACCGCGCCGTAATCGGGCTCGGCGCGACGAAACTCGGCGCTCACGCGCAAGGACGATCGGGCGTTATTTGAGCTCTAAATCAGGATTGTGGTTGTGACATTAACTGACTTTTTCAAGTACCTCGGGGCGCCACTTGCTAACTCCCGCTGGTCGTGGGGTTCCGTCAGGCCCAGCGATGGGTCGGTACTCTTGCGCGTTTGGCAGGACGAGCAGCAGAAGATCGATGGCAACTGGTTCACTCAAGTCACGTTTCCGGACTTCTTCAAAGCGAATCCTGGAAATCTCGGTTACAGCGAGCGCCTCGAGCACGTTGAGCTCATTCGTAGCGGCTCACCGAGCTACATGGTGATGTGCCTGGCCCGAGACGTCCATGCGGATCCCCGCGAGATCAAAAGTTTCAATCGCGATGACGTCTTCGTCGGCGGGCGCCTCATCGATACCGATAAAGGCGTTTTCCTTGAGCGTGCTTCGCGTCGATCGGTTGCCGACGTCCGCTTAAAGCCTGCGTCATAGCGCAAAGATCCGCTCCGAATGATCAGACCCCTTCCCACCGACGACTATGAAACCGCAATCGAGGAGTATCCCGGGTATCTTGCGCTGGAGTTGGACGAGTGTGATCTCTCGACGGACACACCGGAACTTCTCGACTTTTGGAGAGGGATTTGGTCCGCATACAGTGAAACTCTGGTCGACGAGTATCTCGAGCGAGACCTAATTGTTCATCTGCCTAGTGGACCCAGTTCAGTTCATATCACGGCGGACACCAAGCTAGCCCCCGTTCTCGACCAGCTGCCGACCTTTGATGTGTATTTCGCCAGCGGACCTGTCGACGCCGGTCCGGCGTCGGGGGGCGGTTACGTTATCTGTCTAGCCCACAAGGCTTCGATGGCAGATGTCAAGTCAACGATCGCAGCACTTGCTGTTGCGATTCGCGCCGACGACAAAGCGGTGCGGGACCAGCTCAGCAGATGAGGGGGTCCCTTGGCTGTGTCAACACCCGGGGTACTTACGGCACTGACGCGGAAAGACGATCGGGATCTATTCGGGCTGTAGCGCGCTTCTGCAGCGCCAATCGGGAACCCCAGGGCCAGTCGCTCGCACTGACCTCCGTGGTTGTTCGCAAGTCAGAAGCATTTTTTGTCGTTCCGGCGTAGTGAATCTCCAGGATGCTCTTGTCGCAGCGCAGCTTAGAGATCGATGCGGATGGTATTGGGTAAATATTGAAGCCATGCGAATAGCGGAGCGGTTCAGCGGCGACGTGGTAGGTCCTCGCAATCCGACGCGCGGTCTCCTCCACGGATTTTTCAGGTCGAACCAGCACCCAACCGCCCCTGCCGTCCCCCACATCGGTTCCGAAGACTTGCGCGGGTTCTGCACACATACGGGTGCCCTGCACCGCGCATGCGCTGCACGCCATGAGAAGCGCGAGAATCACCACAGCTCTACGGAGCACAGATAACCATTCGCTTGTGGCGCGGCCCGACTTATTTCTAGTGTCCTAGGAGGACCGCAATATGGAACACGCTTCGCCGACAATCAATTCGCACCTCAAGGACGTAGTTCGTCGACTAGCTTTCCTTTCAGTAGCAGCGGTTTTTCTCCTGTCGGCGGCGTGTGGAGAGAAGCCTTCGGCAAAGATAGAGGCGCACCGACTTGGGAGGCCAGAAATCTTGGAATGGCTTGCGGCGGGCTTTCGCACTGGAAAGCCGATCGAATTTAAGTCACGCGAAGGCCGCGGCTGTTGCGATGTGGGTGATACTAGCTTGGTGTTTCATCCCGACCGGACAATACATATTCTGAGAGAGCGTTTTGTCGGGACGGAATTCACCGTGCAGTACAACATTTTGGCAGATGGCAAGGTTAGGGTTGTCCCTGTCCCTATCGATAACAAAGAGCGGTCGGATTACTTGCTCGGCGAAGATATCCATGATTTTTATCTGTTCCGCTATGGATCGAGTCTGTATCTAGTTCAAGAATCGAATGTGCGTCCCGATCTTGCCGTTCCCGGCGGCGGAACCCACTGGCCCCTGAAATACATGCCAGGCACAAATGCCGTTGACTGATGCTATTCGGGGATTGCGACTCTGATTCCCGCTTGCGGACGTCGCGACCGGCTTACACCGGTCGACTGCGGAAGCTCAGACGATACGGGCGGCCGAGCGGCATCCATCAGACCGCGCTCGGCCACAAGTTACCATTCGGCCGCGCGACTTCATTTCCTCAAAGCGGTCATTGCGGCGCCCGAGGTCAACGCTGGTTAGGCACCACGGTTCCTGCTGGGCCTTCGCGCGGATCCAGCGGCAGCCCCTTTAGGCTTTCATCTCGGGCGCAATTGAAGACGGCTGCCGGAATGATGGGCGACTTATGCTTCTCCAGCGGAAGGAGCACCATGCGTTGCCTGTGCGCCCTACAGTACTGGCTCGCTTTCGCTATCGCGTCCGCGTGTTCCGCATCGGTGGCCGGACCACCCGTAATCCGATTCACACCGACCAGAAGGTAGTCGCTGCCCGCGATCTGAAGAACCTCTGAGGTGAGCGACGCGGGTATTTGGGTACTTCGCGGCTCTGCCGGGAAATCCCATACGTTCAACATGAACACGTTGCTTCCGTCTTCGGGGGCGTGCAATAAGGCCCATGTCCGCCTGACGGGGTGGAGCTGAAGGGCACGGCTCAATACAGTTCGAGCCGGTTCCTGTGTCGCTCCCATTGTTGTGCGGAGCTCGGGTGCGGGCCGACCGATGACCCAGCCCCCGTTGATCAGAACGCGTATTCCAATATGTCTTGCAGCCTTCAGCGCGTCGGCGATCTGTTGGTACAGCTCTTCCTCACCTCGATCCTGTTCTGGCAGAGAGATCGGTGTGCCCAGGATTGAGGCGTGCGGAGACCAGTTTCCGTTGCGGTCCCTGACCTCTGTCGGTATCACATGAAAAACCTCTCCAGTCTGCTCGACGCGAAAGTGACCGCCACGAGGGCCGGTTGCCTGCGCGCGCACGAGTTGCTGCAGAATGGCATTGAGATCCTGTGTCCCGATGTTCAAGGAGGCGGGCAGATGCAGGGTTAGTTGGCTACCCTTCGGAACGATGACTTTGGGCGCCGTTCCAGGTGCGTAATTTGAATAGTTCCTGACAACGCTCGCGGACACGTTTTGAAGATCATCCTCGTCGGTATATTGAGGATCCTCGTAGGTAATGACATAACCGTATCGAGTTTGCAGCGTGCGTACGGCGCGCCCCACCGGACGACCACTGTCAATTTTCAGAAGTATGGAGCCGTTACCGGGCGTGAAAAGCGCGGAATCCCCGATGATTGTCGAGGAGCCATCACTATATTCCGAGCCAAACTCGGTCCTGACAATCTCGCGTGGCTCCTCAGCACTGGCGACTTCGTGTCCGAGCGAAGCCGAAATGCAAGATGTCAGAATCGCCGCGCTGATGACTTTACGCGAGCGGCTAAAATTTGGCCGCATACGGCTAACAGAAACGCAATCGCAAAACTGGCATGAGAAGCAAGGTAGCCGTCCCACTGTCTACTTTACGCATTATCAGCGACGGCTTTCCGTGGCGCCACCGGACCGCTCAGGGTCAACTCCGGTCACCAAGCCCAGTCTCTCCCCTGCCGTTATGCGTCTGCGACGGGCCCGAAGGCCCCACAGCGAAAGTACCGGCCTACAAGACCCCGGTCTCGGCGAAGGAGTACTCCTGCGCGTCGCCGATGATGAGATGGTCCAGAACGCGGACGTCGAGGAGCGAGAGCGTCTCCTTGAGACGTCGCGTGATGAGCTCGTCGGCCTGACTGGGCTCGGCGACGCCGGACGGGTGATTGTGGAAGAGGATGACGGCGGCGGCGTTGGCCTCGAGCACCACGCGTACGACCTCGCGCGGGTGCACGGAAGCACCGGCGATCGTGCCGCGGAAGAGAATCTCCATGCGGATCAGGCGATGGCGGGTGTCGAGGAGCAAGAGGCCAAAGACTTCATACGGCAGCGAGCCGATCTGGTGCCGCAGGTATTGACGCGTGCGCTCAGGGTCGCCGAGGACCGGCGCGCCGGTACGGAAGCGCTGCGCCATGAGGGCCGCGGCTCGGTCGAGTACCTCCTGGGCGGAAGCTGCCCGGAGCTGATCGCCGTCGCGGATAAGGAGCGTGTGAGCCATGATCGTCGTCTCCAAGTGAAGCTGACGACGGTTCTGCCGCACGGCGAATCAGGCCGACGGGTCAAGCGACCGTGGAATAAATGGAGGGGACCCGCGCTTCGCGGGGGAGGCGCCGTTTATGCAGCGAAAGCGCTTGCCCGGCCGCCGCGCCGTGCGAGGATTTTGAGTCGGCAGATTCAGATCAGGAGACGACAACGGCGCAGCGATCGGCGGGCGACAGCCACGGGTGCGAACCCCAAGGTGCAACTGCCACGGAGCTGCAGGCTTCCAGCGTCTCGTCGCCACGAGCGCGACCGTCGGCCCTGAAGCTGCGGCTGCCTTCAGAGCCGTCAAGAAGCCGGCGATCGGCAACACCGCGCGGCGCACGGCCCACAGTTGACCCAACCCGTCGGTCACGCTGCTCTCAAGCAGTCATTGAGGAAAGAAGAAGCAGACAGTAGTCTGCCGTCAGGATTGGATTGAATACCTGGATCGGCAGCGTCTGAGCGAAGTAGGACGCGCTGACATACCCCAAGTCGAGTGAAATGAGCCGAGGACTGGACCATGGAAATTCTTCCAAAGCCGGCTGTATGGTCGATCCTCGTTTTTGTTTGCGGGGCCGCTCTGCCTACCGCCGACCAGTGCTCAGAGGTCGAGAACCTTGCCCAGAGCGCACTCGCGAGCTTGGTTACCCAGAAGTACGCTGCGGCGGTTGATCAGTTCCATTACGCCGCAACGGTTTCAGAACAAGCTCGTATTGAGGATCGTAAGGGTATGGTCGGAATGCTACGTGCCGTCTTCACAGACCTCGACGGACTGCCCCACGCGCAACGAGCTCGCGATCTCGATACGGCGGACCTAGCCAAAGGGTCCATGGTGCTGGGCATCTTCGCCGGCGACGCGTCCGATTGGAAAGCCGACTCCACGCGATTCTTCCCAACGCAGGTGTGCTACAGAGTCAGCCGGAAGGGCAACGAGTCGTTTGTGGTCTCCTTTCGCTACATTCATCCAGAAGATCGGTGGGAGCTGCTGGATATCCTGCTGCTGGCGCCGGCACAGGACGTCGACGCGGTCGCTCAGCTCAATGAGCTTCAGAAGCGCGTGTTGGACTTAATGCGCGCGCAAGCCGCCACACCTCGGACGTGAGCTGCCACATGCCAATCGTGTCCGACACACTCTGTTAACCGAACGTCTCCTTTCGGGCGAGGCGCTAGGTACCCGTGAGTGACGGATTCTGGCCCGGTTGCCGGCGGTGGATACGGATTTAAGGACTTCGCCCGATCCAGACGCGGTGACGGGCGTGCTCGGGAAGGTCCTGGCGGTCCAGAGCACCGAGCAGGTTGCCGAGGCGCGTGAAGCCGACGATGAGCTCGTACCTGAGATTCGATTGGCGAAGGTCGCCGGCGAGCACGATCGGTGCACGGATCCAGGTGTGAAATTCGGCCCAGTGCTCCATGACTTCCGGCCGGTCGTCGTGGAATCCGTTCCGCGCGGTCTCTTGACGGGCTTCGTCGACCGCGAGCTGATAAGGGCGCGGCACGCCGGTGTGCCGCAAGGCCACACCGGAAAGAGCGCCCTCCTCCCAGGAGACTTGCGACCAATCCACGAAACGCAATACGTGCCCAAGTTCTGCATCGTCGTGGTGATCGTGGAAAAGCTGCTCGAAGACGTCCAAGGGAGAGTCCAAACGCAAGCTCGCTGCACGGTGCGAATGCTCTGCAGCATTTACTGTGTACACGCTTTGGATTTTCGCCCAATCGAGACTCATTCAAAGTTCGCCGCTGGATGAATAGTGATCAAGCCGCCGGGACCGCACGCAAGTGACTCTTTTCTGGCGCGCTTAAAGGAAAACTACCGCGTTCTGCACAGGGTTATCCACTGATTCCGGGGATAAGTCATGCTCCGGTGGGAATTCCCGGCTAAAGGTGCAGAATATTGCGGTGAACCATCCTGCTCGCCCGTGCCTCTCGAGGCTTCTGTCGTCTAGATACAGTTAGCCGCGGATGAGCGCTAAGCTTCCAACCCAACGCCAGCGCCTGACCTTGGATCGGCCGGATCTAAGTGCGAGAGAGGCAGATAAGCTGATTGCGCCGCACGCAGATTCGTGGCCTTGGTCGACGTCGTTGATTCGCGTTCAATCTGCCGGCGCGGTTGCTCCAAACGGCAGACTCAGCGTAGGAGTCGGCGCGTGGTATTTCTCATATTGGTGTTCCGCCCGAGAAGTCGGAATCATCTATGGCCTCTTCTACAATGGCAATCTGTCTTATCAATACCCAATTAGTCGCAATGGAGCGCCGCTACCCACTGAGATTGAAAATTCCTGGATAGACAGTATAGACATTGCAACCAGAGTCGCCGCTGAACCTCCCCCTACCGATGGAAAAGATATCCACCTCAGCCATCTTGCCCTGCACGGATCGGCTCAACGGCAGTGTTGGGAGGCCTGGCGCACCGATTACTCCGCCGAGAACCGGATAATGCGCAAGCAAACGCTGCTGCTCGACGCTGAAAGCGGAGCGATAGTGTTTGACGCGTTTGAGGTTTCGGAAAATGGTGTTTGCATTCATTCCACGCAGCACGTGCGAGGCCCGCGCTAGAACCGCGGCTAACCAACGCTTGGAGCGGCCCGTGACGCCTCGGTCAGCAGTGGTGGGGTTGAAGGCTGTGTGCGAGACTTACCGAGTGCCGACGGAATATGATTCCCACAGATAATATCGTCGGACGAGAGTACGAGAGGATAGTGCGTCGTCGCACGATATTGCTCACGACGCATGTCGTTCTTGGTCTCTTGTCGGGCTTGGTTCTTATGAGTCACGAGGACTTTCGTCGTTTCCCTTATTGGACTCAAGCTGGAATCTCAGCTCTGGTACGCCACCTATTCGCGAGCTGGCCGTATGTGGTGTCCGGCGTGGTTTGTTACCGTCGTGATGGGAGCACTCTCTTGAACGTTGTGATCCTTGAGGTAATTCTCGTATCGGGAACTGGTCTCGGGATACTGGTTTATGTCGGCGCCGGAGGTCTCTTTCTAGAAGGTTTCCAGATCCTGTGGGTGCCGTTCGGACAAGCATTGCTGTTTACCGCAGCCGCGACACGGTTGATGACGCCGTCTAACCATCGTTGGGGGGTATAGATATATCCCGCGTAAAATAGACGCATTTCGACTCTCGGTCTCTTACGCTTGAACGGGGCGTAACGCGCTCAATCCTCTCGAGGAAATGACGATGGAGCGCAGCGCCGTCCGCTGCATGCCCTTGTTGGCGCGTTAGGAACCCTCGAAGTCCGCATTCTTCCTAAAGAGCGACTTGAAAGCCTGCTTGTATTCTTTGTCGTTCTCAAGAGAGTTGATATCCACGGCGTAGTTGACAACTGAGAGCAGCCGCTCGTTTATGAAACTCTTCTTGCCATCATTCGCCTGGAACTCGAAGTAGGCGCCCAGAACCCGAACGCCCTGTTTGTTGAGCGCTCTAACCAACGGCACGAAGTCGACGTTGCCGTGCTCGTGACAGGAGACGGAGATTGTGTTGCCTAGGCCGACTTGAAGGGCATCGACCGCAAGGGCCACATCGGTGCCCTTCTCACCGCGCGTCTGAGACATGGGCAGGTACCTGGGCTCAACCCCCGCATGCATTAGGTCGTGATGCAGATTGCGATCTGTACGGAGCTGCTCCGGTGTGGCCTTCTTGCTCGTGAAGAGACCTTGGTGCCAAGCCGCATACACTACTTTGTAGCTCGCGTACCCCTGCTCCTTTTGGGCGATGAACTCTTCGATGAACGCGTGAAGCGGCTGAAACCGGAGCCAGCCTAAGTCGCGCTCATGGTAGTAGTAGCGCTGAGCATACGCGAAGAAAGATCCATCGTAGAACACGCCGATCCGGCATATCGCATCGCTCGAGGCCATAGAAATTCCGCAGTCTATTTTGTCGCGCTAACGTCAGAGTTGAGCGGCTAGGCATGAAGGTCTGTGTATGAGCCCCGCGTGCGCATGCGCAGCAGCCCTGAGGCGGCCACTCGTATCCTGTTACAAAACCCGCTAGGTGCCATGTAATTGCGTCACAGTGTCGCGCAAGTGACGGATGGAGCGTTGAATAGCCTGCTTTGAGAGCTGCACGGGATGGGCGTCGTCCTTGGCGGATGGGGTACGTGGAACTGGTTCTCCGCTGGTCGGAACATCTTTGACCATTCTGACCGAAGGACAAAGTAACAGCGGAGGTGCGGGGTGCCGTCTAACAATCGGGTATGGACTCCTCCGTCAAGCGAGAAGTCTCAACTTGCTTTCTGCCGGGTTGATTGCACACTAGGAACTACATGAAGCTGAGCTTTCTACTGATCTGCCTGGGCGGCCTCCTCGCCGCCACGTCCTTGAGGTGGTCTCAGATCTTGGACCGCCGATCTTTGCAACAGATATACAAGGATATAAAGGTGGGGAAACAGCGGAGCACCCTCTACCAAAAGATTGTGGCTCCCGTCTCGTTCGCACTCGTGATCGTCGGACTGTATTTGGCTTTCACTTGGCGCTAGCGCCGGCCGCACAGCTTCACCGTTAGGCGGCTTCTTTCATGCCCTCGCAAGCTCCCTACTACGATCCCGCGAAATTTGGCGGCGGCTTCGATGAGCACCACCGCATCTAACCGTGTTTGCCGAATTGGCAATCGAGCTTCCAACTACGCGCGGATGCCGACTCTTATCCGTGCCAGCGTTGTGCTCATTGCATCAGCGATGCACGTCGCCGCTGCGGTCGAACCGCAGGAGCGCGCACTTGCCGGGGCCTTGCGACTCGCAAAGGCCACTCAGGAATTAGATGCGGCGAAGATTGTTAATCTCATGCTGCCGGATGTCGTTTCGGCAGCCGGTGGCGCCTCCAAGATGCGTTCAATCCTCGCGCACAAGTTTGCGCAGGCGAAATCGGTGGGAATGGTAGTTGACTCAGTGACGCTCGGTCTACAAACCGCCATGGGTAAAGACGGCGGTACCTGCTACATCTTCTTTCCCTACATCACAGAAGCCCACAGCAACGCGATGAAGGTTACTGACGAAGCCTTCTACTTGGCTATTTCTGATGACTCGGGGAAGACGTGGTACTACGTTGATGGTTTAGAGCTGAACGAGGAGATCATAAAAACAGTCTTCCTCCGAGGCTACCAAGGCGTGCCACCCCTGCCGAAGCGCGAACGTCGAGTCGAGCAAAAGTGAGCGTACGTGCGGTAAGCACCATGAGCCAAGCAGCTATCGGGCTTGTGGCTCCAGGCCCAGAGACTTCCGAATCGCTGGCGATACCGCACTGGCGTGCCAGGGGGGTATCGGCCGCTGCCGCTTAGAATGATTGCATGAATGAGCCTTAATTCAATCGAAGAAATGCTTGGCTTGCATCGTCGCCAGCCAGAATCTTGGTCACTTCTTTGGCACCGGTTTGAGCCCGAATGGGAGTCAGCCACGGGCTCCCGAAATCGGAAAAGATCAGTTGCGGGCAGAACCATCTGCCACCCGGCGTAGCAAACACTTCTGCCTCTCCGTCGCCGGGCCAATCGATGAACAGACGCTTGCGTCTTTCCAGGAGCCGCATGCTGTGATTGGCATCCAATCGGTATCGGCCAACACCAGCCTCAACGAGATCGAGGGGGATCTGGGTGACTTCTTGCTGAGCCATCGCAGCATCGGGTGGCCACTGATTCGTGGAATCGTACTGCGGCCACCTGTAAATCCGGGCGACGCTATCGAGAACTTCTTTTATCAACATGAAAGAAAACCCGGAATTGGCCATCACGACGGCGCCCTGCCCGCGGTCGATGTAGCCAATCATGCTCGACTCGAATCCTTCATTGAACCCATCGTGCCCAAACCGTGCGGTGGCGCCTTTACCGCTGATCACGGGACCGAGCCCTCTGTTCCCCTTGCTTGGCGTGAGCATCTCCTTACTGAGCGCGGGACCGACGAGCGTGCCGCTTGTGCCTACGTATGATCGCTGAGTATTGATGAGGTACAGAGCCAGATCCGAGGGTGTAGACCAAAGACCGGCCATCGCCATCTCAGGGGTGCGAAATGCACTTGGGACCGGTCGTCCGCCAGCGTAGTGCGCTGTCGCTGCGAGGTTGTCTAGCGATGCCGGGAGCGGTTGCCGAAAACTGCTATGCATCATGCCCAGTCGATGCAGTACCGAAGATTCCATAAAGATCTCGAAGGGTTCGCCGCTGACATCAACCAACAACTGCTGGAGAATGTCGTAGCCGGCGCGGGAATAGCTGTAATGACTTCCAGGAACTGAATCGATGATTATCGGCGTGTTCTTCGCAGGCGGCTCACCGTTAAGCACCTGCAATAGTGTTGGCATCGGTTGCTTTGGGTCGTGTCCCGGGAACGCGATGTCTGCGACGCCTGCGCTATGGTTTAGCAACAGCCGTAGCGTCACCTTATGTGTTTGGGTGAATTTATTATCTGGAATCTTCCATGTCCTTAAGCGCTGATTAACGTCTTCATCCAGGCTGAGTTTTCCGCGCTGAACCAGTAATAGAGCACCCAGCGCGGTGAGCGGCTTGCTAATCGAAGCCGCTTGAAAGAGCGTATCGGGGGTCACCGATCGTCCCGATCTCGAGTCGGCGACTCCGTAGCCTTTGGCCCACGCAAGCTGACCGCCATCGATCACTGCGACGCTAAGGCCTGGCACTCCGAAGGCATTCATTCGCTCGCGAATATCCGCCTGCACGCCCTTTTATCTTTGGTGGCGGTTATTGGCATGAGACCCGTCTCCACGCGCGCGATGCGTGCATCTGCTGTTTTGGCGTTATCCGCATAACTGGCGCACCACGCAAATACGATGCCTAATGCACCCAGGGCAACGGGGAGTCTGCAAGTCATAGCCTTTATCTCATCCGCTCACTGGTTGGTCACCGATGCCGCACGCGCTATCGCTCGGCAAAGGACGAAATCGCTGGGCGGCCGAGTTTCATTCGCAGCATTTCCGAAAGCGTCGTCCAGTGACTCCCGCCGTAAACTACGAGCACCCTCTTCTTCACGTCCAGCTGTCTTTGGATAGTCGCCCAGAGATGCTCATCTCGAGCCACCATGTCGCCCTGCCCTCGTTAAGCAATCCCTACCTCGGCCCTCCGAACGCCGGTCCCATTTGCGGCGGCGCATTGGCATCCCGCGGTGGGTTTCGAATACCCGGAGGGTTTGACTGTCCTTCGCCAACGCATTTGTTGTTGGCTTGCCATGGCGGAGAAAAATTAAGACGAACGCCCGCCACGATCAGATCGTCGTGCTCCGGACGCGCCGAAAGAAATTTTCCCTCCCGTAGGGCAGCGACAACGCTCGGGCAGTTCATGTGAGTGAAGTGACCCGTCTGTACCCACTTGCCATCGGGGCCGCGTTGAAAGAGCTGACTCAATAGACCGGCCTCATACGCGGGGACCATGTCGTTGGTGGTTCCGTATGCGCGAACAATCACGGCGGTTTCACCGGCCGGCCCATAAGGCACGACATAGATGTCGCAACCGGCTCCGTTGCGCAAGCAGTCGAGATTAAAACTAGCGTCCCGTGACCAATCCGCGTTTCGGAATTCCTCAGGCAGCTGAGCTCCCGCGGGATACACCGTTGCGTGAGAGAAGGCTGCTTCTGTCGCGGCCGGGTTCGGTTCACCTCGACCAAAGTATCTGCGCTCTTTGGTCCCCTGCATGAGCGTTGCGCGGGAACGGGCTTCGGCGTTTGGCCCGTTCGCCAGCCGGGCTAGCGCGTTTGCGCCAAATCTACCGCTGTCGAAGCGCAGAAACTGATAATCGAACTTACCCGGTGGGACATCGCCTCTGGCCAAGCGACTCATCTGGCTCTGAACGGACATCCGCTCCGGATCCGCGAGCGTTGTCAGCAACAGAGCCAAAATTGCAAGGATGACCCAGCTTGCAGCGACATTGATGGTCTGAACCGCGCTAAGCCAGGTGCCGCGGCGCAACGCTCCATAGGTGTAGCCCAGACTGTAGACCAGGGCCATGAGTGCCACGGCGGTCGATAGAACGCGGTCCGGTGTCCAGCCGTACTGCTGCACTCTCAAGAGAACTGCGTAAGAAGCGATCAGAGCGAGCAACAGCATCGTCGGCCCTGCGATCCGGCCAGCCCAACGCAGAACCGCGGGTGGCAAGTTGGACGGATCGCCATCTTTGTAAGCTGCATTCAGCAGAAAGAGCGTGATCGCGCACGCCCAGAGCAAAATCGAAGCGGCGTGTCGCGTGCTCCAGAGCGGCTTGAGTCCTACAAATAACAATGCGAGAAGAAAGCCTGCGCCGAGCGCAACGACAAGCGGCAGGAGCCATGAAAGGAGCGTCAATCCAACGTTGCGCATGCCCCTGAGTAATTGAGGTCGAACATCGGTCAGGTGTATCGCGGCAGCAAAGGCCATAGCAAGGGCAGGACAGCGAAACCAGTTGTGCTCGATCATCGTCCGAAAAACACTGACGTGGATCAGATCGAAAAGTGCAGCGCCAAGCTCCAAAATACCCCACACGAGAAGCGTGAAAATCAGCGAGACGAACAGCTGGAAGCCTCGCATCCAGCTATCTTCAAAATGTTCCGCGTACGCAGTGAAGAGCGCATGGCCGCGCTCACGATGTTCGAGCAGCTGATTGACGACGAATAGACCGATCGCTGCGCAAAAGCTGAGCTGGAACGAAGGCCATACGCGCGGGGCAATGTTCGATCCCATGTATTCAATGGGATCACGCCAGAGATCGTACGCCGAGAGTGCCGCGATGACTGCGCTCGCCAGGCCAAGATAGAGGAGAAGCGTCTTTCGACGCATACGCCCGACCTCTGCAATCGCGATCGCAGGGATGAACGCCGTTACCAGCGCGGCGGCGGCAAACAGCATCGGATGCCGTTCGGACCAGAAAAGATCACGCGTGTGATTGCTATTCGGCCCCACAACGTACAGCAGCGGCGGCACGAGTCTGAGCAACCACCACGCGACGATGCCCTGAAGGAATCCGATCGCCAGTCTCAGCCGACCGACGGACGCTGTGGCCTCCGTTGAGCGTGGTGGTTCCTGGTCGTCGTTATTGTTCTCCATCTTCTCCCGACTCCCTCTCGATGCTGTCCGCCCGCGAGTTTCACACGTTTATCTGCGCAACTTTCTAGGCAGTTCGCTTTGCGCTGAAGAGAGCAAGGCTTCCGCGAGTTTGAATAGCCCGCTCGGGGCGAGTTTGGGATTGTGCACAAACACAATGACTCTTGGACCGCCCTTGAGGCGGCATCTGACGATCCGAGCCCGCACCCGATTTCCGCAGACCCTTTTGTCGAAGTCTCGAGCGAGGGGACTACGAAGTCTCGCCGAGAGATCCGCCACCGTTCTAGCCGGCAGACGAATAGGCGCCGTCACCGTCACGACCAACGCCGTCCTTGCAGGCGCAACATCGGCGAGTGCCGCCTGAAGGCTCCTTACGACTCGCTGCGCGGTGCGATCGAAACGTAGACGGGGAAGGGATTGGGTCCACGTGCCTGGCGGTAGCCGTCCCGCGGCGAGGGCTTTGGGTGCCGCCCGATTCTGGCCTTTCATGTATCGCTGGGCTGTCGTTATGAGGCGGGATTCGCCTCAGAGCTTGCTCGTCTGCGGCGATAGGCCGCGAAAACCACGGCAGATGAAGTCACGCAGTAGACCAGTCCCCCGTGGACAGCATGCCAGTCACGATGCATCAAACCGAGCACCACCACGACCCAACCGACCGCGCAGAACAGCCCCGCAAAAGCCATCATGGCCCAGGGTGGAAGCAGTGCGTCGTCTTTCTTGCGGCCGCGGCCGGTGAAGGCACGGTACGCGAGGAGCAGCAAAAAGTACGCGAGCGCCAGGCAGCCGCTGATGACGGCCGCGGCCAGCCAGTCCGTGTCACTCGGCTTCTCGATCAGCTGCTTGAGGATGCCCCAGGCGATAAAGAGCGGAACATACGCGAAAAAGGCCAGGATGCCGCCACCGAAGATCCGATACGCAACGGCAAGAGTCCCCATCCACGCCCCGATCTCATAGGTCCCGGTCCCGGGCCGAAAAAGGGAGTCTGGCGGTAAGGATGCGGCAAGTGCTTTTTCCCGCTCCTTGAGCGCCGCTGGCGCAAGCTCAAGCGAGGAAAGCAAGTGTCCGTATGGGAGGATCGCGCTGGTCCACAAGCCGCGCTGAAACAACGCCGTACGGTCCGTGGCGGAACGATAGGCCCAGAGCCTCCAGCGAGGCGCGACGACTGCGCGCCATAAGCCCGCAAAAACAATCCCTGCAATCACTCCGATGAGCACGCGCGGGTCGTAGCCATCCAGGGCAATCCCGAGTGCGGGCACACCTAGAATGAGAATCAGCATCGGCACGTGGACGACGAGGAGCCCTATGCGCACCAGTTGATTCGTTGCCGCATCGGTCTTAGGTGCTATCCAGGATGCCGCGAACAGCCGCACAAACCAGAGCAGTACGTACACAGCTGCGGCCACGACAGCCCCCGGAGGGAGCGTCGCTAAATTTTGAATGACGTGTTCCATGAGCACGGCGCGATTTCCAGCTGCCTCAGTCTGAACTGCCCTTTACGACGTGCCGAGGATGCATTTCTCAAAGCACCCGGATTGGATACTTCGCGCACGAGGGCCGGGTTTTCGCTCTCTCTCCCGCCTTCCTGTTAGCCGTCTTGCTGGAGTCTATTTATAGGGGGCTACAGGCCGTACAGGAGACTGATCAACCTATTGTTTATGAAGGATAATTTCGCAGATTAGCGGAGGGTTGCCACGATTCCCTGCGAGAGATGCCGCGCAAGCACGCGAGAGATGTCAGTAACCGAGCGTGAGAGATGCTACGCGGCCTCCCTCCCCTTCCTTTCGGAGCTCTGTTTGTTCAAGGCCTTAGCTCCCAGGCGTGAGAGATGTAACGCCTCGTCCTTTTCCTCCTTTCCGTCACGAATAACTGTAGAAAACACCGCGAAATCCCACTGTGTGCCCATGTCGATGGGCTGCGCGCGTGAGCGATGCGACACGCGAAGGCGCAACGCGTCTTCGCGATGTCACGAGAGAGAGAGTGGCTAGCGCGACGCGCCCAGCGCGTCGCGCGGGACGTGGGGCTTAGAGGGAAGGAGGGTCACACCGCCCTCCCCTGCGTTGAGTTTCGCTTCCGGATACACCTGCAGCACGCGCTTCAGCGAATCGCTGAAGAAGCGACGGAAAAAGCGCAGTTCCCCGTAGCTGTGACCGAACTGGGCCGAGAGCTGCGGCCAGGCGACGAGGCTTGGTCGCTTCAGTGCAAAGAGCCGATGCACGAGCCACGCGTACACGTCGAGGTCCATCGGGCTCTTGCGCAGCTGCCGGATCGCCTTCGTCGAGAGGGGCGCGGAGCGTTCGAGAATCGAGTCGTAGAGCACCGGCGATAAAACCAACGAACTCCCCTGCCCTACCCCATCGCGTTCGTCCCACCAGAGTCTCGCCTCTTCCACGAACAACGCCTGGCGAATATGCAAACCGGTGCGGCCTTGCGCATCACGGATGTTCTCGTCGATCGAGAGCGCACAGTGAATGAGCCGCAAGAGCTGATTCGCGTACACGCGAAGCGAGCCGCGGTCGCCGCGCGTGATCGGCACATCCAGAAGTCTTAAGAATTCGTGGACGCTTTGGCCCAGGTAAATTTCCGGTGAGCGCGTGCGTATGGCTTCGGATGCGCAGTAAATCGTGAGAAGTCGCGCGGGCACGCCGTACGGAAGACCGGTTTCGGGGCGCGCGGTGGAGAGTGTCAGTTCAAGCCAGCCGTTGCGGCGCGTGAAACAGGTTTGCTCGCCCGGATCCGCATGCGGAAACGAGCACTGAATGAGGGGCACGTACTGGAAGGACACGCCTTCCGAAAGATCTGCGCCAAGAGATGTCTCGCAGGTGGGTGAAACGCGAGCTGTGGCGGCCACCGTGGGCACAGGCGCGGCAATCTTCTGTAGCACGCGCTGTGTGAGCGCCTGCGCGGACGGAGGCAGTGGCGCCCTCCTCTGCGAACCCGTCGCGGGTGGCTTCGCGTAGAGTGCGGCACGCAACTTCGGGTCGAGTGCGACCGGAGCAAAATGTTGATCCGGAAGCTGCGGAAATTGGGTGCGGATCAGATCAGGTGAAATGCCTGCCTTGAGGAGGTGCGCGACGGTCCGCTCAGGGGAAAGGCGCATGTCGGAGAAGATGCGCAGGGCCCTCTCTAAGGCCGCGACATCGTCGGAAGGCTCCCCGGATTCCCTCATCCCCTGCCCCGCTTAAGACCCATCGTGATCTTACGATGGTTCGGTGCACGCATTTCTGTTATTTTCGCCCAGAAATCCGTGTACTCAGCGGGCTCCTTGGGGAGATCAGTGTGCCAGCCATCCCTGCCCTTGACAAGCTCGAGGACATTCTCGCCAGCAGCGAGAACTTCCTGCAAAAGATGCACGAGCTCGGGGCCGATCCGCACCAACGCAAAGCTCTGCAGCGACTCTTTCCCCCGTCAGAGGCCGCGGAGATGGTCAGTCGAGACCGTACCACGCTGGCGCGTGCGGAGGCGGAAATCGGGATCGAACTGCCGGCGAGAAATCCCGGCAACAATCGCCGGGTCGGCTATACCCTGGCTCAAGTTCAAGCTTTCCGGGAGCACTTCGGAACTTTGCCCTGGCGGGATCCCGCGACGGACTCGGCGCTCATCATTGCCTGTCAGAATTTCAAGGGCGGCGTGGGTAAGTCCACTACGTGCGTGAACTTCGCCCACTATCTCGCGCTCAAGGGGTATCGGGTCCTGGTGATCGACACCGACAGTCAGGCCACGACAACCTCGATGTTCGGCTATGTGCCCGATGCCGACATCACGCAGGACGCCACGATCCTGCCGTATCTGGCAAGCGAACAGAGAAGCTTGAGCTACGCCGTGCGCAGCAGTTACTTCCCGGGCATCGATTTAATCCCCGCATGCCTCGCACTCTACGAGGCGGAGATCGCCATCGTCATGCGGGTCGGCGGGCAGTCCACGCGCGAGCAGCGTGTGGCGTTCTTCAGCGAACTCAAATACGGGATTCAGACGGTGGCCGATGCCTATGACGTCGTCCTAATCGATAGCCCCCCGGGCCTAGGGATGATATCGATCAACGTGCTGATGGCTGCGGACTCACTCCTCGTGCCCTCTGCCGCGCGCATGTTCGATTTCTCGAGCACCGTGCAGTTTTTCCGGATGCTGCATGCGTACATCGGTCAGCTGGATCCGGGTAAAGCCTATCGGTGGATCTCCGTGCTCACGACGTTGTTCGACCGGCGTTACGAGAGCCAGAAGCAGTTCTTCGAAGTGATGCGCGCGTGTTTTGGGGAATCTGTTTTTCAGCGCGTATTTTTCCACTCGAGCGCCGTGATTAATTCTGCCGCTCAGTTCAACGGCCCGTATGAGCAGGCGAAGCCCGACCGTCAGGTGCTGCGCATGATGGATAGCGTCTTTTCGGAGATTGAGCTCGCCATCCTGCGCGAGTGGCCTTCGAAGGCTGCGGCCTTGAGCCAGCAGGGAATTACGTGAGCGAGCCGAAGGTAGGCAGGGTAGGGCGGTTTCGAGACGAAACTAACGTAACCTATTGATATATATGACGATAGTGGTATTATAGGTACACCGGGGAGGGGATTCAGATGGCCAGTAGGATCTTTGGCGGTGCGAACCTGAGCGATATCGCGCGCTCGGTGAAAGAGCGTGCGGACCCATCCCCGCTGGATCGCCCCGGGAGCGGCCGTCCGGTATTGGCGGCTGCGGAAATGGCGCTTACCGGGAGGATCGCGCCGGCGCTCGAGCGCGAGAACATTTTCTCGGTGGATCCGAAACGGGTGCGGCCGTGGAAGTACCACAACCGCACGGAAGGCTGGTACACGCGCGAGCGCTGCCAGGATCTGATTGAGTCGATCACGAAGGATGAACAGCAGGAGCCGGCGCTGGCGCGCAAGCTCGCAGGCGACGCGAATTTCGACTACGAGCTCATCTATGGCATGCGCCGCCGGTTCGCGTGCGAGGTGCTGAACAAGAAACTGAAGCTGCGGGTGATCGAGGCGGATGACGCGCGCGCGGCAATCCTCATGCACATCGAGAACGCCGACCGCCAGGACATCACGCCCATGGAGCGCGCGTTGTCGTTCCAGACTCAGATCGAGGCGAAGCTCTTCGCCACCCAGGATGCCCTGAGCGAGGCGATCGGTTTATCCAAGGGTCAGGTAGCCAAGATGCTCAAAGCCGCTCAGCTCATGCGTCAGGCAAGCGTAGCGGGGCTCTTCGCGGACAAGTCGGCCGTGCCGATTGAGCAGGCGTACAAAGTCGCGACGTTGCTCGAGCGGCCGGGGGCGAAGGAAGTGATTTTGCAGGCCGCGAAAAATCTGGCACGCGAAGGCGAAGGGAAGAGGGCGCCGAGCGAGGTTTTGCGGTTGCTCGCCGGGAGCCTCGATCGCTCGAAGAAATTCACACCTGTGCAGAAGCAGTACAACGTCGGCGCCGCGAAGCGTGTGACGGTGACGCGCAATGCGCGCGGGAAAGTCACCCTGGCATTTCCTCAAGGGCTGCAGGGCGTCGAACCGGCAGAGGTGCTGATGGCTGTGGAGCAGATCCTGAAGGATCTGGGGTAGGGAGGGCGGGGCACGAAGACCCTGTGTTTCGGACCCAATAACGTGGCAAAATACAGTATTTTGGATCAATAGAGAGATAATTGACTCGTTGCCGACCCCGATGCGACCCAAATTCGACTAGATTCCGACTTTTATTAGACGTAGAATGAGCAAGCACTGAGACGGGAGTCGTCATGTCTGCTCTACCGAGTTTCCCCGGATTTGCTGATGAATTCCGCGCACCCGGCCAATCCGTCATTGAGCCTGTGCGTTTTGCGGCTGCGCTGAATCTTCAGATGCAGGAGCTCGCGCAGCTGGCTCACGTGCATCGTGCAACCGTGTCGGAGGCGCCGACGAACGCACGATTGCAGGCATTTATGCGCGAGGCCCTTCGGGTACTGTCCGCCGCAGTCGATGTGGCTCGGGACCGAGAGCGTGCGATCTACTGGTATCGCAACTCCCCGATTCCGGAATTTCAGCATCGGACTGCAGAACAGCTGGTTGCGGATCAGAAGGCCGATGCCGTGCTGAGTTACCTCGCCTCGATCAGCAGCGGCTCAAGCGGATGATCGTTCGGGCGCTCGGCCCGGACGCGCTGTTCTATCGAGCGCTGACGCCGAGCTGGGCGTATCTCCCGGAAAGCGGTGCAGGAGCTGCGAAAGTGGGCGGCCGCTTCAATCGTCCGAACGTCGAGGCGCGCTATCTGGCGGCGACTCATGAAGCCGCACTTCTGGAGTACCAGGCCGAATCAGTGCTCCTGCCGCCGGCAACGGTCGTGACTTATCGCGTGACCGCTGAGGCCGTCGTCGATTTCAGCGGCGGCTACACGGCTGAGGCGTGGTCACCGATTTGGGCGGAAGCCTATTGCAACTGGAAGGGCATGGCCTTCCTTGAGAAGGTCGAGCCGCCTTCCTGGGTGATTGGGGATCTCGTCCGGCAGGCGGGACACGCGGGGATTCTCTATCGCTCGGCCCGAAACCCGGAGCAGGTGTGCCTCGTGCTTTATCCGGAATTGGGAGATCGATTTAAGGCGCCGGTTTACGATCCGGAACGGTTGCTGCCGCGGAACAGGGACTCCTGGATACTCGAGCGTTGAGTCGTGAAAGACTGTCGCTGCAGGCGTTTCACGTGGATCTCCTGCGAGTGCGTGGAGCTAAGCGTCACAAAGCAATGAAGCCCCGATCCAAAAACGGACAAACTCAGTGTCCGCCGGTGAATCTATGACGCGCGGCTCGCGTAGGGGAGGGGATCCCAAGATAACCTATCGGGACTTACTGGAATTCGAACGCTGGGTAAGCGTAGCGCTACTACTGTGTCTGACGCTTCCGGGATGCTCTTGGGACCCTGTGGCCAAGAAAAAGCTCGAATTCGAGGATCAGTTTACCGAATGGAGCTTGGCGTTCAGCCCGGACGGAAAAACACTGGTAACGGACACCCCAAACGCTGAGGAAATCCATGTCTGGTCGTTGGACAGCCGGCCTCGAATGACGCACACGCTGAGTAACGGAGCGAATCAGGGCGGATGCAAGGACGGACTGCGTTTCAGTCCGGATGGAAAGTTGCTCCTAAGTGCTCACGGGAATGTTGTGGGCCATCCGATCATCGGAATCTGGAACGCTGATTCCTGGACGACAGCCGGTGATGTAGCGCTGCCAGACGCCGGTGCGTTCCCGTTGCAGTTCGGTCAGGTGGCATTTTCTCCCGATGGCGGGTTCGTGATGCGCACCGAACCGGGCTCCCGGTGGGACGGCTCCTCGCCGAACGCGACTCAGAGGTTTGTTGATAGCTTTACTGTTTACGCTTTACCGAGGTGGGACAAAGTTTGGGGAATCAAGACAGGGCCCGCGTTGGCCAGTAATTTCGCGATCAGTCATGACGGACGACATGCCGCCATATTGGGGGACGAACGACGAGTGCGCCAAAATGGCGAACCTTACATCCAGTCAAGGCTTTTGATTGTCGACCTGAAAGAAAGACGCATGCCTCTTTCTTTCGATATCCCGGGCGACTACATGAACCAGGTGGCCTGGAGCGCTGACGATCGGCGCGTTGCGGCGCTGGGCAATGTGCTTGGAATATTCGATGTCGACGGCGGAACGGAGTTAGCCCAGTTCCACGTCGATGACAGGCCGGTCGCCATTTTTTATACCCCAGACGGCAGGCATCTCGTGGTCGCATGGGGTAAGGCGGGCGTGGAGATCTGGGATCCTGAACATAAGCATCTTCAGCAGAGAATCAGAATTGAGCCTTCCGCCGCGGCTCTCTCACCGGATGGCCGCTTACTGGCGGTTGCAGGCAATGATTTCGGTCGAGGCAACGCGTTTGCGGTGAGCGTCTGGGAGTTCAAGTAGGCGCAGCGAACCGGCCCGATTGGCGCCTATGCGATCGCAGGGCGCGACGCACCCGAAGATTCGCGCATCGATGGCTTTCTTGGAGCTTTAGTCATTGTCGAGTGCCGGGGAGTTGAGAGGCCTTCCAGGATCGGCGCCAATCATGCCCGAGAGGCGGCCAAGCTCCTCCTTTGCCTGTTCGGCAGCTCTCCATCGTGATTAGCTTGAAGCCGGATGGACACGGATTGGAAATGGGCCACAATGCGAACGGGGAAAGGAGGGCGAGCATGAACGTCGTGACGATGACGCCTGAGGACGTGCTCGGCCCACTGAACGAGGTTGAGCAGAAGAATGCGCCTCAGGCGCTTTATCTGCGCGGCGATGCCTCATTGCTGCACCAGGGGCCGCGCGTGTCAGTCGTGGGGTCGCGCAAGGCGTCGGCCGAGGGCTTGAAGCGCGCCAGTTTCTTAGTCCGTGCGCTTGTCTCGCAGAAGATGGTCGTGGTTAGCGGGCTTGCGGAAGGGATCGATACCGCGGCTCACACGACGGCGATGGAGTCCGGCGGCCGAACCATCGCGGTACTGGGAACCCCGCTGGACAAGGCTTACCCAGCCGTCAATCGCGACCTTCAGGAAAAGATCGCCGCAGGGCACCTGCTCGTCAGCCAGTTCCGTCCCGGCACTCCCGTCACACCGAAGAACTTTCCCTTCCGTAATCGCACGATGGCGCTGCTGACGGATGCCACGGTAATTGTGGAAGCCGGAGAGAAGAGCGGGACCGTGCACCAAGGCTGGGAGGCGTTGCGCCTCGGGAGGCTCCTATTCCTCATGGAATCGGTCGCTCACGATTCCCGTCTGTCCTGGCCGAAGGAAATGATGGAATACGGCGCGCAGGTCCTTTCGCGCGAGAACCTTGAGGACGAGCTCGCGGAGCTGCCGGCTCTCACTTCGCGACACACCGAAGCGATCGCCGCGGTCATTTGATCGATCGGGTCGCTTACGCCGCCGGATACGCGTATTCCCCACGCGGGACTTCAGATGTGTCTAAGCGGTCGCAAGAACTCCGCGACCTGGTGAAAGGCGCCAACCCGCAGACTCTTCCTCAAATCGCCGCGCGTGTGGCTCAATGGGTGGCCGCTAGGGAATTTCCCCGCTTTTTTGGGCCGCAAACCACGCTGGTACCCGTTCCGGGTCGGGCACCACGGCGAGATCCCGATGCCTTGTGGGTCCCTGAGCGCATTTGCCGCGCGTTGCACGCGGCGGGATTAGGTCGGGAAGTCTGGCCGGCTCTGCAGCGCACTGTCGCGGTTCCTAAGTCCGCATTCGCTGCGAGGGGAGAGCGGCCCGAACTGCAGGTTCACACGGAGTCCCTGGCCGTCACCTCGCGGGTGCCGCCGACCCCCAGAATTCTGCTGGTGGACGACTTCGTCACAAAGGGACGAACCCTTTTGGCCGCCGCGAAAGTCTTGGACGCAGCGATGCCTGGGCTTGAGATTCGGGCCTTCGCGGTGGTGAGGACAATGGGGCTTGTTCCGGACGTCGAGCAGATCCGCTGGCCCGTCGTCGGGGAAATTCGTTTAGAGGACGGTGACGCAGTCCGGGAGCCTTAGTACCCCAGTCACTAGAGAAGCGGCACGGACGGAAGAGGGGAGAGGACGGGACCTCGACATGCCCTAAAGCCGCGAGATACTCCCTCGATGCGCTCGAGACTCACCGGCTGCAAGGGCACGACATTCGTTCCGAGCGGCTCGACCTCAAAGATGCCCACGAATGAAGTGGCCGGCGCTGTGGAGTGCCTGGCGACCTGATTCCAGACGGGCGTTCCACACCGGCCACGCGTGGATCATGTGTGGCCAGATCTCCAGGGTTACCGACGCGTTCGCTTCACCCGCTGCGGCGGCAAGTCGTACGGCGTCATCAAGAAGAGTCTCAGCCGATCCAACCTGAATCAATATCGGCGGGATGCCTGTCAGCTCGCCGAACAGTGGGGACACCCGCGGATCCTTGCTGTCTATTGCGCCGCCGAGATAGGCGCGAGCCAGCTCGCCGAGATAGGCCTTGTGGATGAGCGGATCGACTGCGTCCTTTGTAATCAGGGTTGAACCCGACATCGTCAAGTCTGTCCAGGGCGAGACGACCCACACGCAGCCAGGCAACTCCTCTTTCTCGTCGCGAAGGCGCAAGGCAAGTGCCAGCGAAAGTCCGCCGCCGGCGCTGTCGCCGCCGACCGCAACATGTCCGGCCGCGATGCCGTGGCGCCGCAGAAAGCGCCACGCCGTCAGTGCATCATCGAACGCTGCGGGGAAGGGATGCTCAGGCGCCAAGCGGTAGCCGAGGGTCAATGTACGCACTCCGGCTGCCCGTCCCGCCTCGGACACGAGGCGACGATGACTCAGGATCGAACCGGAGCAGTAGCCGCCGCCATGGAGAAATATCAAAACACGTGATGTGTCGCTACCGGGAACGGTCGACCATTCACCAGGTATCCCATCAACATCGACAGCGGTGAGTGTCACGTCATCGGCCACCGGCCAAACGGAACCCACGTCGTCGAGGCGCTGGCGGCGCTCAGCCCACCCGACGGGTCGCGGTTTTGAACCTAACAGCTCGCGGATCCTTGTGATCTCACTTTGATCCATTGCGTTCTCCTGTGTTGAGTCAATCCAGCAAACCGAGCTCAGACGCTATCGGTGAGATGGACTTTTGGAGGCTAAGAATGCTAATTCGCTGGCCGGTCGTCGGGGAAATCCGTCAGGAAGGCGGCGATGCCGTTCGGGAGCCTTAGTAACACCAGGGTTCACAGCCCAATTTAAGCTCCGTCCTCATCCTCCAAGTCTAGATCACTCGAGCCGACAGAGATTTTCCAGGAGTGCGCCCACTCATGTCCGGAGAGGCGAGCCAGCTCCGCTTTCGCTTCCTCACCCGCCCGCCAGCTGTAGTCCTCCCGCTCGAATTCTTCGATGCGGGACGCCTCGTGTAAGGGGTCCATGGCGTTGATGTAGGTTTCCGCCCAGTCCAGAAAATCCAAAGGCTCGCCATCGCGAACTTTCACCCGCAAGCCTTCAGGCGCACGACGGCGCAGGGCACGCAGGTACCCGCGTAGCAGCCGGGCGCGGAACCACGCCCCCGCCTGGGTCTCAAGATACGCGACCAGCCGCGCGTTCACTTCCCGTTTGGCTTCGAGCGCCTCGCGCCGGCGCTTTTCTTCCTGCTCTGCGCGTTCTTCACACTCGCGTTCGGCGCGACGGGTTTTGATCTCGAAGGCATGCTCCAGAAAGTCCACAAGGATTTCCCGGAGCTGATCTTCGACGCGCCGTCGGCGGTGGTCGTACCAGGTCTTTTGGCGACTCCAGTAAGCGGTTTCCAGGCGGATGAAGCGCAGCGCTCCGGTCGGTTTGAAGGTTTTCCGCGGGGCGTGATAACTGTATTCGCGGCGCTCACGAGCCAGTTCCTGGGGAGTGGGCTCCCGCGGCTCGCTTTTCAGGCGTTCTTCAATTCGGAAGGGGATGGATTCACCCTCCACCGAGAGGTGTCCCGTCGCTGGGGCCTTGATGGCCTGGTTCTCGGGTGCGGGCTTCGACGCGGCCGGCGCTTCGAAGGTCCAGCCGAGCTCTGCGGCGCTGCGCAAGAAAGTATCGGCCAGGAGTAGGGCGCGTTCGCGCGTTCCTTCCGAGACTGCGACCTCCAGGATGGGACCGGACCGCTCTCCGCGACAGAAATCTAAAGGCTCGGGATATTTCAGACTCCGTGCGGTGCGCTTCACGGAGGGAGCCGCAGCGCCTAGGTCCGTCGCGGGCGCAATTTCCACGCTCGCGATGCGTGCGCGAAGGGCCGCGAGAATCTCGTCGCCGCTGTCTTCGGGCGCACCTTGCGGAGGTGGCACTTCGATCGAGGGCTCCGCCGCGTCGAGTTCATCGTCGCGACGGGGTAGGGGAGGGCGGCGGGGTGTCTGGCCGGCCGCAACGCGTGCCCAATATCCACGGCCGGGTACGGGAATTCCCAGTTTTCTTAGGCGCTTGGCGAGTGCGACATCGGAAATGCCGAAATCTTGAGCGAGCTCGACCACCGGCTTCGACCAGGCGAGCTCGTAGAGATCCTGGCGAGAGAGGGTGAGAGAGTCCGCGATCATCTGGATGCTCCTATGAATTGGTCCGGTACAGCTCTGTAGAATGCGGCAGCGCGATGGAGCTCCGACGCAGCGAGGGGAAGCACAGCGAGATGGCTCGAACGAAGACGACTAATGATGATTCCGGCGCCAACGTCGGCTACGAGGCGCAGCTCTGGCAGATGGCCGATGCCCTGCGTGGCAGCATGGACGCTGCTGAGTACAAGCACGTTGCACTTGGGCTGCTCTTTCTCAAATACATCTCCGACGCCTTCGAGGAACAGCACGCCAAGCTCGAAGCGGAGAAGACGAGTGGTGCCGATCCTGAAGACCCTGACGAGTACCGGGCGCTGTCGATCTTCTGGGTACCGCCGGAAGCACGCTGGGCGCACCTGAAGGCCCAGGCGCGCCAGAGCACCATCGGCCAGCTAGTGGATGATGCGATGGCCAGCATCGAACGCGACAACCCGGCGCTCAAGGACGTCTTGCCAAAGGACTACGCTCGCCCGGTGCTGGATAAGACCCGGCTCGGTCAGCTCATCGACCTCATCAGCAACATCAAAGTCGGTGATGAAGCGAGCCGTTCCAAGGACGTGCTTGGCCGCGTCTATGAATACTTTTTGTCGCAGTTCGCAAGCGCGGAAGGGAAGAAGGGCGGGGAGTTCTATACGCCGCGCTGTGTCGTGAAGCTTCTGGTCGAGATGCTTGAGCCCTATCGGGGTCGCGTCTACGACCCCTGCTGCGGCTCCTCAGGTATGTTCGTGCAGTCAGTGGAATTCATCCGCGCGCATGCCAAGGGCAATGGCAACGGCGGAAAGGCAAAAGCTGACATCTCCGTCTATGGCCAGGAATCCAACTATACGACCTGGCGCCTTGCCAAGATGAACCTCGCGATCCGTAGCATCGATGGCCAGATTGCCCATGGCGACACGTTTCACAACGACCGCCATCCGGACCTCAAGGCGGATTTCATCCTCGCGAATCCGCCGTTCAACATCTCGGACTGGGGCGGCGAGCGGTTGCGCGAGGACAAGCGCTGGCAGTTCGGCACACCCCCAGCGGGGAACGCTAACTTCGCCTGGGTGCAGCACATCGTCAATCACCTCGCGCCCACTGGTCTGGCGGGTTTCGTTCTCGCAAATGGCTCCATGTCCTCGAATCAGTCCGGCGAAGGCGAGATTCGCAAAAGCCTGATTGAAGCCGATCTCGTGGACTGCATGGTAGCGCTGCCGGGTCAGCTCTTCTACTCAACGCAGATCCCGGCCTGCCTGTGGTTTCTGGCGCGCGATCGCAAGAATGGCAAGTTCCGCGATCGCCGCGGCCACTTGCTCTTCGTCGACGCCCGCAAACTTGGGCCTCTCGTGGACCGCACCCACCGGGAACTGACCGACTGGGACATCGCCCGCATCACCAACACTTACCACTCCTGGCGCGGCGAGAAGGAAGCGGGCGAGTACACCGACGTGCCCGGCTTCTGCAAGAGCGCGACGCTGGATGAAGTGCGCAAGCACGGCCACGTGCTCACGCCGGGCCGCTACGTTGGCGCCGAGGCGCAGGAGGACGACGGGGAGCCGTTCGCGGAGAAGATGCATCGGCTATCCGTGACGCTGCGCGAGCAGCAGGCCGGCGCCGCGACACTCGATGACACGATCGCCGCCAACCTGAAGGAGCTTGGGTATGGCGGGTGAGTGGCGAAACGTTGCCCTCGAAGATGTTGCCGCGGACGTCACGGTAGGCCACGTTGGACCGATGGCGTCCGAGTATGTCGAGCAAGGCATTCCGTTCCTTCGATCTCAGAACGTTGAGCCGCTGCGAATCAACGAGACGGATCTCAAGTTCATAACGAACGAGTTTCACAGCCGCCTTAAGAAGTCGGCATTAACGCCTGGCGACGTCGTCATCGTTCGCACCGGTAAGCCGGGCACCTGTGCCGTGATCCCTCGGACGCTTCCGGTCGCAAACTGCTCTGACCTTGTAGTCGTTCGGTGCGGCCCTGAGCTCGATTCGCGATTTCTCGCGTACTACGTGAACTCCGTAGCAGCCCATCATGTCAACTCACACCTCGTTGGCGCCGTTCAGCAGCACTTCAATGTCGGGTCTGCGCGAACGATGGTCATGCGTCTCCCAAATCTCTCTGAACAACGTGCCATCGTCCACATCCTCGGCACGCTGGACGACAAGATCGAGCTGAATCGGCGAATGAGTGACACGCTCGAAGCCCTGGCACGAACGCTCTTCAAGTCGTGGTTCGTGGACTTTGACCCTGTCCACGCAAAGGCGGAGCGCCGCGATCCAGGGCTTCCGAAACCCGTCGGCGATCTCTTTCCGAGCCGATTTGTCGACTCAGAGTTAGGACAAGTTCCGGAAGGCTGGGGAGTGGGGAATCTCTGCGAAGTGGTGGAGCAGCTTCGCGACCAAGAGAATCCACTTTCGTCCGTTGCGGCGCTCTTCCACCATTTCAGCATCCCGGCCTTCGATGAGGGGCAGACCCCGAAAGCCGAGTACGGTGAGAGCATTAAGAGCGTCAAGTTCCGGGTACCTCCGGGCGTGATTCTGCTTTCGAAGCTCAATCCCGAGATCGAGCGGGTTTGGATGGTCGACGTACGGCCCGGGGAACGAGCGGTTTGTTCGACGGAATTCCTGGCGCTGCGCGCCCGGGCTCAGTTCACGCGGAGCTATGTTTACTGTCTGACGCGGTCGCCCGTGTTTCGGCAGCAAATCGAGGGACTCGTTACCGGCACCTCCAAGAGCCATCAGCGCGCCCAGGTCGACTCGATTCTCAATCTCGCAGCTGTGTTGCCGCCATCGTCCGTCGTCGCGGCATTCGATAGGGCGGCCGACTGTTTGCTAGCGCGAACCCTGGAGTGTCGGCGCGAATCCCGGGACCTCTTCAGCTTGCGAGAGGCCTTGCTGCCGAAGCTCATCTCCGGCGAGCTTCGAGTGAAGGACGCTGAGAAAATCGCGCAGCAAACCGCGCTATGACTATCTCCATTCCACCGTGGGCGAAGGGTCCATTCGAACTGTTGGTTCATGCCGAGGGCCATCTACGTGGAGGCGACGATTTCGACCGACGAATGGCTCTGATTGGCTTCGACAACGCAATTGAAGTGGGAATTACAACCTATCTCACATTGAATCCCCTTCAGCGGGGTAACCGCTCTTATTCGAGCACCGATGTTGATCAGTGGCTCAGCAACTATCACACAAAGCTCGCTTTTCTAGAGGCAGAGATCGCAGTCAGAGGTTGCGCCTGCCGGGTTGACAAGAGCCATATCATTTGGGCGCACGACCACCGCAATGAGCAGTATCACGGCGGCCTGAAAGGGACTCCGGAGCAGAGTGTACTCAAGATCGTGCGGGATGCTGCGCTCTGGGTATTTGAGTTGCTTTTTGACGTCACTAATCCCGAAGACTTGCTTGAGCAGGCCATTCTTGAGAGGTCACGTCCTAAGCCGCCAATTCCCGACAGGGCCTTCGATGTGGCAATCGACGCGCGATACGGAGTGATCGAAGTAGGAGGACAGAACTATTACGTGAGCGAGGTTCTTTTTGCGGTCGACGAGGCTGCTTACCGTGATCTTGGGGGGCGGTTGTGTACGAGCCCGGGAGACTCCGATCCCGAGGAGTCCGATCCGGAAGCAGTTCGATCATGAGCGACGGACAGTTTTCTGAAAGTGTCGTCGAAGAGGCTGCGCTCGCGTGGCTCGAAGGCTCTGGGTGGTCAGTGCTCAATGGCGCTGAGATTGCCCCAGGGGGAACCGCCGCCGAGCGCACAGACTACGCCCAGGTGGTGCTATCCGGCCGCCTGCGCGATGCACTCGCCACGCTAAACCCCCAGCTGTCCCCTGACGCCCTGGAAGATGCTTTTCGCAAGCTCACGCGTCCCGAAGGGGCGGACGCCTTGGCGCGCAATCGCAGCGTTCACCGCCTGATTGTCGATGGGGTAACTGTCGAGTACAGAGACCCCGACGGTGCGATTCGCGGTGCGCAAGCCCTCGTGATGGACTTCGACAATCCCGCGAGCAATGACTGGCTGGCCGTCAATCAGTTTAGCGTCACTGAGAATAGGCATACGCGCCGACCTGATGTGGTGCTGTTCGTTAACGGCCTGCCACTCGCGCTCATCGAACTCAAGAACGCTGCAGCAGAGAACGCGACCATCTGGAGCGCCTGGCAGCAACTCCAGACGTACCAGGCTGAGATCCCGGCGCTGATGGCGACCAACGCCGTGCTCGTCGTCTCGGATGGGGTGGAGGCGCGAATTGGCGTGCTCGCTGCCGGCCGTGAATGGTTCAAGCCCTGGCGGACCATCGCCGGTGAGGCCCTCGCCGACGTGCACATGCCGGAGCTGCAGGTGGTGATTGAGGGTCTGTGCGCCCCTCGGCACTTCCTCGACCTGGTCCGCGATTTCATCGTGTTCGAGGACGATGGCAGCGGACGCTTAGGCAAGAAAATAGCCGGCTACCACCAGTTTTATGCGGTTCAGACGGCTGTCGCCGAAACGCTGCGTGCGGCGGAGCTTGCGCGGGCTGGTCGGGTGGGAGAGAGCTCGGGACACTATGAAACCGGCCGCAAGCGGGGCGGACAGCCGGGCGACAGGCGAGTGGGTGTGATATGGCATACCCAAGGCTCCGGCAAGAGCCTGACAATGGCGTTCTACGCCGGTCGCATCATCCGCGAGCCGGCGATGGAGAATCCGACGCTGGTTGTGCTCACCGACCGCAATGATCTTGACGATCAGCTCTTCGCGACCTTTGCGCGGTGCCGAGACCTGCTCCGACAGCCGCCCGTCCAGGCGGAGTCTCGTGCGCATCTTCGAGAACTACTGTCAGTAGCGGCCGGTGGCGTGGTATTCACGACCCTCCACAAGTTCTTTCCGGAAGAAAAGGGCGACCGCCACCCGACGTTGTCGCCGAGGCGGAACATCATCGTCATCGCCGACGAGGCGCACCGCAGCCAGTACGACTTCATCGACGGCTACGCACGCCACATGCGCGACGCACTTCCGCACGCGTCGTTCATCGGGTTCACGGGCACACCGATTGAGCTCAAGGACGCCAACACGCGGGCCGTCTTTGGCGATTACATCAGCATCTACGACATCCAGCGCGCGGTGCAGGACGGCGCCACGGTCCCGATTTACTACGAGAGCCGACTCGCGAAATTGGCGCTGAACGAAGCCGAGCGACCGCACATCGACCCGGGGTTCGAAGAAGCGACCGAGGGCGAAGAGGTTGATCGCAAAGAGAAGCTCAAGACCAAGTGGGCACAGCTCGAAGCCGTGGTTGGGTCCGAGAAACGCTTAACTCTGATCGCCGAGGACATCGTCGAGCACTACGAGAAGCGGCTCGAAGCGATGGACGGCAAGGCGATGATTGTCTGCATGAGCCGCCGCATCTGCGTCGAGCTCTACCGAGAAATTGCGAAACTCCGGCCAGCCTGGCGCGCCGAGGCCGACGAGGCGGGCGTGATGAAGGTGGTCATGACGGGCTCGGCCTCGGACCCCGCTGACTGGCAACAGCACATCCGCAACAAGCCGCGCCGCGAGGCGCTCGCGAATCGGTTCCGCAACGCGAAAGACCCATTCAAGCTCGTCATTGTCCGCGACATGTGGCTGACCGGCTTCGACGCGCCCAGCCTCTCCACGATGTATGTCGACAAGCCGATGCGTGGCCATGGTCTGATGCAGGCCATCGCCCGCGTGAACCGCGTCTTCAAGGACAAGCCGGGCGGCCTGGTCGTTGACTACCTGGGACTCGCCCAGGAGCTCAAGGCAGCGCTTGCCACCTATACCGAGAACGGCGGCACCGGACGTACCGCGCTCAACCAGGAAGAAGCGGTCGCCGCAATGCTGGAGAAGTACGAGATCTGCACCGGACTCTTCCACGGCTTCGATTGGTCTAAATGGATGACCGGCACGCCGGCGGAGCGGCTCGGTCTGCTGCCGGCGGCACAGGAGCACATCCTGGCGCAGGAGAACGGCAAGGACCGTTGCTTAGGCTCGGTGCGTGAGCTGTCGCACGCATTCGCACTCGCGGTGCCGCACGACGCGGCCCTCCATATCCGCGATGATGTCGCGTTCTTCCAGGCCGTGCAGGCCGTACTGGCAAAGCGCGCGCCGAGCGAAGCGCGGCCAGATGAAGACATCGATCACGCGGTGCGCCAGATCATCTCTCGCGCCGTCACGCCCGAGGGAGTCGTCGATATCTTCGCCGCGGCGGGGCTTGCCAAGCCCGACATTTCCATTCTGTCGGAGGAGTTTCTGGCGGAAGTGCGCGGGATGCCGCAGCGAAATCTCGCGGTCGAACTGCTGCAGAAACTCCTGAAGGGGGAACTGCGGACTCGCAGCCGTAAGAACCTGGTTCAGGCACGTTCATTCGCTGAGTTGCTGGAGCAAACGATCCGGCGCTACCAGAGCCGCGCGGTCGAAGCCGCACAGGTCATTGAGGAGCTGATCAAGCTCGCTCGGGAGATGCGCGAGGCGAACGCCCGCGGCGAATCGCTCGGGCTTTCCGAGGACGAGCTTGCGTTCTATGACGCTCTGGAAGCGAACGACAGCGCTGTCAAGGTATTGGGCGAGCCGACGCTCCGTGCCATTGCGCAAGAGCTCGTCAAGACGGTATGCGCCAATGTGAGTATCGACTGGACGCTGCGGGACAACGTCCGCGCGCAGTTGCGGGTGCTGGTCAAGCGAATCCTACGGCGGTACGGTTATCCGCCGGACAAGCAGGAGAAGGCGACGCAGCTGGTCTTGGAGCAGGCAGCGGCCCTCTCAGAAGAGTGGGCGGTGTAGTGGCGCGGTGGCGGAAGAGGTGCCATTGAGGTACCAGGCGACAGACCTGAGCGCGGCGTATGCGGCTACATGCTTTGAGGCGATGACTCCGGAAGGACTCGTCTCACTGCGCGTCGGGAGGAAAATCCGATGCTGGCTAAGTTGATGGCGCGCCGGGAGGCGGCGACCGCAGCGTTCATCACGGCGTGGAATCCGGGAAGTCGGCGGCGTACTGATCTGGAGAACGATCGCCAGCATGGCGAGTTGCTGCAACTGCTGCAATCGCGGGAAATGATGTACTTTGAGGGCTATGGGCGTGATCTAACCGGGCAGTGGGCTCCCGAACGTAGCGCGCTGGTTCTCGGAATGCCCGAAGCCGAGGCTTGCGAGCTCGGGCGGAGGTTTGGTCAGGCGGCGATTGTTGTCGTTGGCACCGACCGCGTACCCAGGTTGCGGTGGCTGGAGATAGAGGGCGCGCCAACAGGAGGCATGAGTCATTTGCGCTAGGCCCTCACGTACCAGCGCCGGCAGGCGGCCGCTCCACCAAGGTGCGGTGGTGTCAGGCGTCAATAATGGTGGGCGATTCGGAAGGCGGAGCTACTACCGGGTATGGGAGCTGGCACAGGTGCATAAAACTGCTCAATGAGCACACAGTAGAGAGATTAGGGCCGCATAAAAGTCGCCGGACTTACGGTCACCGTTCTATGACGTTGCAAACGACCCAACGAACTTCTGTCAGAGGCCCATGCGGCTGTTGCGAGGGGAGAGGCGTGCTATGGCACGGTTAGAGGACGTTTTCGTAACCGAGGGGATACCGGCCTTAACGTTTATACAGCCGCCCAATTTCAGCGACATCATGCTGGATGTTCGGCGGCCCGGTAAGCCGGTTATCGTCGAGGGCCAGTCGGGGACGGGAAAGACTACGTGCGTTGCCAAGATCATAGAGAAGCTGCACGGCCAAATTCCCGTTACGTACCTGCGTGCACGAGAGCCAAAAGAACTGGAACGCATCACCGCACTTGTATCTGAGCGGCCTGCAGGCATATTTGTTGTCGATGACTTTCATCGGCTGCCAAAGGAATTGCAAATCGCTCTCGCCGACTTAGCCAAGGCGGCCGCAGAACAGACCAACGATCAATCGAAGCTGCCCAAGCTAGTGCTAATCGGGATCAATGAGGTGGGCAGCGATCTGATCCAACTGGTCCCGGACATTGCCAAGCGTACTGGAATTCATAGGATCAAGCCTGGCACACAACAGGATGTAGCTTCGCTAGTTGCGCGAGGATCGGAGGCGCTTCGGGTACGCATTCCCAACGGCGACGTTATTTTTGCAGAGTCCAATGGCGACTACTGGCTCACTCAGCAGTTATGCCAGTCGATATGTGCCCTCAACAACGTGCTGGATACAAAGGATGTGATCGAAGATCTGAGCTTTGACTTGGTATCGGTAAGAAGTCGAGTTGTCGACCAACTTAAGGCCGCGTTTTACCCGGCGGTCAAGGAATTCTGCCGGGGCCAGCGCTTCCGCCCAAGCAACGATCCATATTTCAAACTCTTGCGGGTTGTAGGGCAACAGACAGCGTCGGTTGTGGACCTGAATGAACTGGCCAATGCGAATCCAGAGGTGAGGGGCAGCATTAATAACGTCAAGGAGCATCGGTTAGGTGATCTGCTAGAGGAAAAACCGATCTGCGCGCGCCACTTTTATTACAACCAAGAGACAAAGAACTTCGCGATTGAAGATCCCGCGCTGTTCTATTTTCTTAAACATCTGGACTGGAACGCTTTGCGCAGTGATTGCGGATTCAGAGACGCGAAGAAGGACTATGAATGGGATTTTGCAATTTCGTTCGCCGGGGAGAATCGCGAACTCGCTCGCGCGATCGCCAATAACCTCGAAACGCTCGATGCTAGAGTCTTTTTGGACGAGAATTACGAGGCCAACTATTTGGGGCGTACTTGGGGCGATCAATTCAAGCGGATATTTGGGCAGGATAGTCGCCTCGTCATCTGCCTTCTCGATGTACACCACAACAAGAAGGTATGGCCGACCTTTGAGCGCGACTGCTTTACACCGAGGGTCAAAGATGCGGAGGTAATTCCGATCTATCTTGACGACACGGCATTTGTAGGCATACCGAGCGATACACACGGCATAATGTTTAAGAAGAGAGACTGGACGGAGAACCAGATTATCGCGGAGATTGTGTTTCCGTTGATGGAGCGGCTCAACTGAATCTGCCGCGCGAGCCTTCGACGGGGTCTGCACGAACTTCCATGCGCGGGCTCCCGGTCGCCGGTCCGCGCCAAATTGGTAGCGGCGAGGCAAAGACGTTGTGGGATGTATGCCGTCCGGCGACGTCATTTGGGTCTTGGGGATTGCGCATTGTGTACAGGGTGCGCCGGATCAGAACACTGTATAGGGGAGGGCTGGGTTTGTGTGCTCCTTGCCGTCCCCCGGAGGGTAAAATTCTCAACGTGGAGCGGACTTCCTGGATCGAACCTTATGGCAAGCCAAGAGCCTCGAATTAGAGCCGCACAGAGGCTTCTTCTGTCGGCCGACACGCGCATTACGTGTCCGAAGTGCGATAGCACATTCGGTCTCGAAGAGGGATTCGCGCGTGCGGCGCTCGAGCAGTTTGAGCATAGTACGGAAGGTACGCTCGAGGCGGTACGTAAAGCGGAGCGCGCCGAAGCCGATCGGCGCGCCCAGCAGCTGGTCAGTCACCAGGGGAGTTCCCTGCGGGATGAAAACGCCGAACTCCGGCGCCTTCTCAAGGAGCAGGGCGAGAAGCACACGCAGGCCCTGAAGGAAGTCACCCGGCTGGCCCAACAGTCGGCGGCGCCACAACTCGAGGCCCTTCGGGCTGAGGTAGCCGCGCGGCAGGAGCAGCTCGAGGAATTCACGCGGCGCGAGTCCGAACTTAACGCACGGGAAAGGACTCTGGAGAGCCAGATCGCGGAAGCCGTACAGACGCGCGCGGAGTCGCTGCTCGCCGACGAGCGCACGAGGTTCGAGAGCAACCTCGCCGAGAAGGAGCAGCAACTGGTTGCAGTTCGTTCTCGGGAGCTCCAGCTTCTCAAGGACAAGCAAGCACTCAAAGATCGGGCCGGCGAACTGGATATTGAGATTGCTCGCAAACTCGATGCCGCTAGGGCGGAGCTCGAAACTCGCGTTCGCGGTCAAGAGCGCGAGCGCGCCGAACTCGAAAAGGCGGAGTTGCAGAAACGAATAGCCGACATGAATGAGCAGCTCGCTGAGGCTCAGCGAAAGGGCAACCAGGGTTCGCAGCAGCTGCAGGGAGAGGTGCTTGAGCTCACTCTGCAGGCGGACCTCGAGGCCGCATTCCCGCTCGATGAGATCGAGGAGGTCCGGAAGGGCGCCCGAGGCGGCGATGTGATTCAGCGCGTCATGACCCGCTCGGGGCAGTCAGCCGGGGTATTGCTCTGGGAAGCCAAGCGGGCCAAGGACTGGAGTCCGCAGTGGGTGGCCAAGCTCAAGGAGGATATGCGTGCTGCCGGTGCGGATGTGGGGATCCTCGTCAGCGTCGGTAACTGCTTCCCGAGGGAATGGGAGGAGGGCATGCTTTTCGACAGCCACGAAGACGTCTGGGTGACGTCCTGGACTACCGCGGAGCAGCTGGCGACGGTTCTGCGTTCGGGCCTGCTTGACCTACACAAGCAGCGCCTGGTCTCCGCTGGCAAAGGCGAGAAGATGGAGGCGGTCTACGATTACCTTACATCGTCCCAGTTCGCTCAGAAGTTAAAGGCGATCTACGGGGCTTTCCACCGCATGCGTCAGGAGCTCGAGGCGGAGAAGAGCCAGACCTTGCAGCGGTGGGCCCGCCGCGAGAAGCAGCTCCAGAGCGGTGTCGCCGAGCTCGTCGGCGTGGCCGGCGACATCCAAGGGCTGGCGCAGCAGGACTTGCCGCTCCTGGAAATTAATGCGGGCGTAGAACCGGACGTCAGGCCGGAAGGGGAGGGCGGCGCACCCCAGCTGGGGTTGGGAATCGAAAGGTGAATCCACAAAGCTCTGCGACCGATCGGATAAAAGAATGACCCGAAACTCGCCTGCTGACAGTACCCTCAATCTTCAGTCTCTCCTCCTTCCGTTTGGATTCGATCCGGATCCGAGAATTCTCACCAAACTAGTGCGGCACCAGGATTCGCGCTTTGACGTTCAACGGCTGTATCGCGAAGGTCATTTTGAGTCTTATCAATCGATCCAAAGCCGCAAGCGCTTTCATGGTTGTCGTCGAATCATCTCTTTCTTAGGACAGTCTGGAAGCCTCGCCGCGTTTGTAGGGGTATACGATGTCCTGAACACGGATGGTCCCGGAGAATTTGCATTACCCCGCGGCTTTACGTACCCCGATATGGATACGAAGGGCTGTTACCGCTATACGTTAAAGCGGGACGAAAGGTTCACTCCTCTGCAAGAGCGGTTGATCATCGATTGGGGGGCTGGAACACGCAGCTGGGTCCAGAATTACCGCCAGGGCGAGAAACCGGTCGTCGAGGTACTTCCCGGCGGTTACGTCAGCGAGTTTCCAGGCTTTCTGGATGTCGTTCTGATGCACGATAAGCTTGCCCGAATTGTTCGCCACCCAGCCTCACACCGAGAATGGCATCGGATGTTGGCATCGGTGGCAGGCGTCTACCTGATCCTGGATACAAAGACGGGAGATCAGTACGTAGGATCAGCTTACGGCGAGCGCGGAATCCTCGCCCGATGGACAGCGTACGCAAAGACGGTTCATGGAGATACCAAAGAGCTCCGCGCGCTCTTGAACAAGCGACCGAATGCGGCGAACGATCTGCAATTCTCTATCTTACAAACCTTACCCATCACCCTGGACAGGACAGAGGTCTTTAAATACGAGACGTTGCACAAGCGGAAGCTTGGAACACGAGCCCACGGGCTCAACAGAAACTGATCTGGCTGCCGCAGCATGGCCGCGCTTGAGTGTCCAGGGCAGAGGGCTTCAAAGTGACCTGGCGCCCGTCGCTACGGGCGGTTCTGTATCTGTCGTGGACCGTGCTCGTGCCGCTTTCATGTGCTCAGGCTCACGAAGGCATGCCCGACATGCCGATGCCCGGGAAGCTGGGCTCGGTCTCTTTTGAAACGTCGTGCAAGCCGGAAGTCAAGGCGGAGTTCAACCGCGGTGTCGCACTGCTGCATTCCTTCCAGCACGAAGTCGCCGAGCGGACGTTCGCAAGGGTTGTGGCGGCGGATCCCGATTGCGCCATGGCGTATTGGGGGGAGGCGATGACGCGCTTTCATCAGTTTTTGGATACCCCGAAAATTTCGGATATCGCCGCGGCTGATCAAGAGCTCGAGGCGGCGGATGCCACGCGGGAAAAGACGCCCCGCGAGGGGGCCTATATTCACGCGCTACACCTGTTCTTCGATGGATACCGGGAACAGGACTATCTCGTACACGCCAGACTCTATGCGGACAGCATGGCGGCGATCGCCGTAGCGGATCCGCGTGACCTGGAGGCCCAGGTGTTTTACGCGTTGGCGCTCTTGGCGTCTGACTCGCCCGAGGATGTCGACCTGGTCAATCCGAAGAAGGCGGTCGCCATCCTTTATCCGATTTTCCGCCAATATCCCGACCATCCCGGGGTTGCCCACTACATCATCCACGCCTGCGACAATCCGACGATGGCGCAGGAGGGTTTGGAGGCGGCCCGGCGCTACGCGCGAATTGCTCCGGCATCACCTCACGCGCTTCATATGCCATCCCACATTTTTGCGCGTCTTGGGCTGTGGCAGGACGACATCCGATCGAACCTCGCTTCAAAGGCCGCTACCGAGGACACGAAAGGCATGCACGTCGGGGCTGAGAACCGCCTGCATGCCATGGAGTTTCTGGAATATGCCTATCTGCAAGTCGGTGACGATGAGAAAGCTCGCGCGATCCTCCATGAGGCCGGCACCGTCTTACAGGCAGCCGTCGATCCCCGTTATGCGGATTACTATCCCATTGTGCAGGCACGTTACCCGGCACTCTTCGCGATCGAAACCCAGAACTGGGAAATGGCCGCTCGCCTTAAACTGATCGCGCCCGAAGACCGCGAGAGCGCAGGCGTCACGCTGCTGGCCCACGCGATCGCGGCAGGACACTTGCATGATCGCGCGTTGGCATCCGAGACCGTGCAGGCGATTGATGCGCTCACGGCGAAACAACCGCCGCGACCGGGACACCCTGGTGATCACGTTCTGAGCGATGAAATCCGCGCGTGGGCGGACTTCGCCAATGGCAATCTCCCAGGCGCCGAAGAGTTATTGCGGCCGATCGCGGATCGACAGGACAAAATCGGAAAGGGTGAGGTGGAACTGCCGGCTCGCGAGATGCTGGCGGAGATGTTTCTATTACACGGCCAATCGAGCAGAGCGCTGCAGGAATTCCAGGTCTCCCTCAAGAACGATCCGAATCGCTTTAATGCACTTTTGGGTGCCGGACGAGCGGCCGAACAATCAGGCCAGCATGCACTAGCTCTACGGTATTACCGGACGCTTGCCGACCAATGCGCCGGTGCCACGGGTCCTGCGGTAAAGGAGCTTGAACACGCGCAAGCGATGATCAGAAGCTAGACGCTGAGAGATCGTCTCAATAGGAAGCCCTAGGAGCGGCGATCGCAGGGGTACCCGCTACCCCATGACCCCCGAAATATTGGATATTCGACTCATGCTAACCATACTGGTAACGGGTGCGACCGATGGCATAGGGCTCGCGACGGCTCGGGCGCTTGCAGCCCTGGGACACCAGGTGCTGATGCACGGTCGCAACGCGACCAAAGGGCAAGCCGCGGCGCAAGCGGTGCGAGCCAAGGCCGCTGGCCACGGCGCGGTGCGCTTCTTGCGGGCCGACTTTGCGTCCCTTGCGCAGGTGAGGGGCCTCGCCGCGGAGCTCGATTCCCTGCCGCGGCTCGACGTGCTGATCAACAATGCGGGCTGCATCAACCTCTCTCGCAGCGTGACCGCGGACGGCTTCGAGACCACCTTCGCGGTCAATCATCTGGCACCGTTCCTGCTCACCCATCTCCTGTTGAGGAAGATCCGCCACTCGGCGCCCGCGCGAATCGTCAACGTCGCCTCTTCGGCGCATCGCGGGCAGTACATCGACTTCGACGATTTGATGAGCACGCGGGACTATCGAATGATGCGCACCTACGGCCGCTCAAAGCTGGCAAACATCCTCTTCACACGGGCCCTCACCAAGCGGCTTGCCGGCACTGGCGTCACGGTCAATGCGCTGCATCCAGGCATGGTGGCCACGCATCTCGGCCAGGACAACTGGTGGGCACGGGTGCTAGGGCGCGCCTTCCTGGCGGTCGCCGGCGTACCGGCTGCGGAAGGGGCGAAGACGAGTGTTTATCTTGCGACGGCGGCCGAGGTCGAGGGTGTATCGGGCGGTTACTACGCGAAATGCCGTCCCGCGCCGGTCGCGGCCGCACCCGGCGCGCTGGATGACGCCACTGCCGAGCGTCTGTGGGCGGTTAGCGAGGAGCTGGTGGGACTGCGCTAAGCGGCGATTGCCGCACTTACCAGCAGCCACGCGCAGCAAGACAGTCCCGCGCTGGATACCGTGGATCGAATATTCGACCAGCCTTTGATGTAGGCGATCGGGTGCAGAATTCGGAGAGCGAGGAACAGCGCGCAGGGGCAGTCATCTGATTGACGCTCACTCCGACCACCTTCGCCGCAAGAACTGAGGCGCTGAACAGCGTGGCGGCTTCCCACGCGTTCTGCTGCGACGCATAGATCCGCGCGCCGTACGCGTCCAGCCGCGCGGCCTGTGCACGCGGGTTGTCCTTGTCGATCATCCCGAGCGATTTCTTGCGGTAATAGGCGCCGTAGCTTGCCAGCAGGTAAGGCAGTAGCAAGACGAGCGACAGGCACACGAAAGGAACCTTCATTTGATCGCCCTCCGGGGCTCTAAGAGGCGGGTCGCCTCACGCTGTCAGTATTTGACCTTAAACGTCGGCGAATCTTCCGGCCGGGTCTTGCGGTGATCGTACACGCGGGTGGTGCTCACGCTCGCGTGGCCCAGCCATTCTTGGACTTTGGCGATATCGGCGCCGGCATCCAGGGCGTTTGTGGCGGCAGTCGCACGAGCGGCGTGGGGTCCAAAGCGCTGCACCGAAATGCCAGTCTTGAGGCCGTAGTGCTTAATTAATTGGTAGACGCCGTCCGCGGTGAGGGCCGTGTCGGTGGTGCCCCGTCGATTGTTGCGAATCGGGCGGAAGAGGGGGGCGGAGGGGACGTCCGCGTGCCCTAAAGTCGAGAGATACTCCTCGATGCGCTCAAGGCTGCCGGGGTGGAGTGGCACGTAGCGCAGCTTCGCGCCCTTACCGTGCACCCGGAGATGCTTGACGCCACGGCGTTCATGAATGTCTTTCACCATTAGCTTACAGACCTCGTCGCGGCGCAAGGCGTGGTAGAAGAGAATGGAGAGAATCGCGCGGTCGCGCTTGGCCTTAAGGCTTAAGCCCTTCGGGGCTTCCAGGAGTGCGCGCACCTGCGCATCGGAAATGGCCGGGGTTTTGCCCTCGGTGGTCTCGACCTTCGGACGCCTCACGCCCTTCACGGGATTGAAGGGTACGGCGTGGTGATCGCAGAGGTATTCGTACAAAGAGGAGAGGGCGGCGAGACGAGCACGGATGGTCGCGCCCGAGAGACCTTGGTCTACGAGGTTCTTGCGCCAGGCAATGACGTGCGCGCGCGTGATGATGCGAAATTCTTCGGCCTCGCGAATGCCGGTAAAGCGCATGAAGGCGCGAATTGCGAACTGGTACATCCGCCGTGTACCAGGACTCTCGATGTTCGCGAACCACTCGGACTCGGGCGGGACGTCACGGAGGTTCTGGAATTCGGCTTTTGTGAGCAGCCGCGAAGTTGGGCGGGAAGGGGAGGGGAGGGTATTTTTCAAGGCGATTTCGCCGCGGCGTCAAAGGTCGGCGCCGAAAAATCCGGGCCCAACGCTTTAGCGGCCTCGTAATGCTGTAACGCCTCCCTCTCGTACTTTTCCCTCGCTGGATGGTCTGCGGGTATATGAGCCGCGAAACAGGCCAGCGCGAGGGTCTGCAGTTCCTCTTTCTTTTGATCATCAGACCCTTTTTGCTGGGCGATACTCATCGAGGCTCCGATGCCTGCACGCGTGCAGTTCAACTTGATGAGCTTCACGGCTTGGGCCCTTTGTTCCTCGGACCAATCGCTATAGGATCCGGGCGGAAAGTCGGCAATGGGTTGATGACTCCAAAAGTCGTAAAAGTTAAATTCGTCCGCGGCGCCGCAGAGATTCGAGAGACAGCCCAGGGTTATGAGGGCGACAAGCGAGCGCAGCCGCCAGCCGATCCAGCGATTGTGGCGCGTATAGGAGGAGTGACCCACGCGCCTCCGGGAGGACCGAGGAGCGCAGCGGAGGTTATTCTTCATGGCGACGGGTGATGGCCGGGGGTCGCGGCCCGCGCAGCCGAGGTGTCTCGGCACGTCAAGGGCTCACTCCGAAGCCGGCGAAGCGGTCGGCAATGCTGGGTTGAATCGCGGCCGCTGCGGCCAAATCGGCCTTTCCTTCGGCCTGCAATCCTTTACGCAATCTCGCTAGCCCACGTCCGAACAGAGAGCTGGGGAGCCGGGGTGCAAGAGCGAGTGCCGCGTCATAGTCAGTGATAGACAGATCGAACTCGCCGCGACGCAGTCGCACGAGCCCGCGGCTGTCCAGGAACGCCGCTCGCTTAGGTTGCAAGCGCAGCGCTGCGTTACAGTCGCTCAGGGCTCGGTCGAGATTCTGGTTGGCCTCGGCCTGTACCCAGCAGCGTGCATTCAAGACCCCAGCGAGTGCGGCATCTCCCTGGTGAGCGTTAATCCACAGGTCGTACTGATGAATTGCTGCACTGAATTGACCTGTCGCCTCGTACAACCCTCCGAGCCGCAACCGCAGAGTGTCTTCGGGCGCCGCGAATCGATCGATGGCGTCCAGGTCCCCCTTCACATCCGCGTGCCGCATGAGCCGCAGCTGCGCTCGCGCGAGCCCGGCGGCGATGTGATCAGGTTTAAGCTCCAGCGCCTTGTCGAAGGCCTGCAATGCCAGGTCGGGCTGGCCACTTTGCCATTGCACGCGCCCGAGCTCGTAATAGTAGTCCGCTTCGCGTGGCGCCAGCTCGCACGCGCGTTCTAGATCGGCCAGTGCGTGTTCGAAATCCTTCCGGGCCGCATAAGCCGTGCCACGTCGCATGAAGCCGGCCGCGTCCCTAGGCTGATCGGTTCGATCGACGGTGCCCGCGGATGCCACAGACGCAGGCGAGACCTCCGGATCGACCGGCCTGACGGCGTTCGCGTCGGACGGTGAGGGTGGCGGTGAAGTAGGAGGGGCGGAGCTCGAATCGGGAGTGGAACTGGGGTTTGCTGCAATCGTGGGCGCGGGTGGGGCACGCCGGGGATCGTTCAGGGCGAACACCGGGCCGCCATTGTAAGTGAAGTACAGCTTTCCTTGACCATTCGCGATATAGACACGATGAGACAGAAAGAAGTCATCGCCGAGTAGCATGTCGAAGTCTTGAAGCTGTAAATCCGCGATAAGCACCTGCGTGTGCTGAATTTCCTCGCCGCCCACCTTGAAGTTTGCGAGAGGCGCCATCCAGACCTCCACTGTACGGCTGCCGAAACCACCATGCGTTTCACCGGCCGGCCTGACGCCGACACTGTTGGTCGTGATGCCGGCGCGCTTTGCCGCCGACAACGAGAGCATCGAGAAAGGTGAACCCGTGTCGAATGCGACGCGCACCTCGACTCCGTTTACAAAAGCCAAACCGGTTGGCTGAGGCCTCGCTGCGGTCGGTGTGCGGATCTCAACCGTGGCAATGGGTTGGGATGCCGTGGCCCAGTACGCCATCGTCCGCTTCCCACAATTCTCGGGCTTTACGAGGCGCAACATCCCATTCGCGAGGTCATATTCTACGTCCCATATCCGTATCAGGTTCTGCCCGAGCAAGCCCACCGCTCCCGCACCGAGCTCGTTACCGCCCACCAGGAATTCGACTTTGTGAAGGTCAAAGTTGGATAGCGAGAACGTTTGAACCGTCGCAATTTCGGGCGTAATGCCGCCGCCGCCGACCCCCAGGACGTAGGTCCCAAAGGGAGCGGAACGCTTTGGGAGTTTGAATTGAGCCGCGGCGGCTGGCGAAAGCATGCTGTAGAACGCGCCGCTGTCAGCCAAGAAACGCGCCTCAGTTCCATTGATCTTGGCTCGTACCAGGGGGCGCAGTCCCTCCATGGTTACGGGAAGCTCTAGCACCCCCAATTTGCAGCTGTCCGCGCCAACGGCAGACAGTGGAAGAATCAGTAGGATCGGGATCAGACCGAAGCGGCTGACAGGCATGGACGGAGCCTATACCGGAGGCGGCGTCAACTCGAGCAACCTAGGCCACCAGCGCCGAGGCCGCCCGCGAGCCGCGCAGTCCACGTGGCGCCTATATTTAAGGAGTCGACAGGGCCGTTCTGCACGCAGGAGGGCAGAGTAGGTTAGGGGAGGGTGGTTTGGGGCCATGGAGAAGTGTCGGGTATAGCGCAGGGGTAGAATATCGGCTAAGATGAGCTAAGTCTAGCTAACTAGGACTAATCGTGCGCAAGGTCAATATTCACGAGGCCAAAACCACGCTGTCGCGCCTCGTCGATGCCGTCGAGGCAGGAGAAGAGGTGATTCTGGCGCGCGCGGGGCGACCCGTTGCGCGCATTACGCGCCTGCCATCCCGCCGGGGGATACGCCTCGGAACCGCGAAAGGGCTGGTCCGTTCAACGAGTAAGGACTTTGATAAGCCCCTCACCAAGAAACAGCAGGCTAAGCTCTTCGGCGGCGCAATCGAGCCATGAGGTTCTTGCTCGATACTCACGTGGTGCTCTGGGCGCTGGAGGACCATCCGCGGCTGGCACCCGCCGCGCGGTGGCTGCTGGCTGATCCTGCCAATGAGTTCTGGGTCAGCGCGGCCAGTGCTTGGGAAATTGCGATCAAAGTGTCCCTTGGAAAGCTGGCGTTGCGGCGGTCGCTGAAGACCTTTGAGGCGGCGGTTACGGAGGCGGGCTTTCAGACCCTGGACGTGACGATGCGCCACGCGGCCGCTGTAGGCCAACTGTCCTCGCGGCAATCCGATCCGTTTGACCGGCTCTTACTCGCGCAATGCGAGATCGAGACCCTGAAGCTCCTGACCGCTGATCGGCATCTGAAGGGACTGCCGCAGTCCGTCTCGGCCGACTGATGGGGCGGCGGACACCTTATATAAGGAAGGGAGCCCGACTTAGGGCTTTTGCTAGCGAGGTTGCGGGAACTTTCTGGAAGGCCTAGATATCTAGGGGGAGAGGGTAGTCACATGCGAAAGCGCGCTATCGGCATCCTTGTATGCAGTTCGTTGGCGTCAGTCGCTTGGTCCGGAGACAGCGTCGTGATGCAAGGCCCGGTCCGGCTCTACACCGCCGAGGACCTTGCGAGCTTACGTGCCACGAATTTCGATCACTACCAGCGCGCCCAGCAGCTCATGCTAGCAGCCAATCGGCTGTGCCTACCGGGTGCGCCGAAGGTTCAAAAGGCTGACCTGCGCAACAGCGATGATCTTTCCTGTGGTCACGCGTTTCTTACGAGTAACCCTCCGAAGCGCGAGATCTCGTTTACGTTGGACGGTACTCAATACGTGGCCATGGTGACGATCACGGCCAGTCCGCCCAAGCCCATCAACGTGCATTAGGTTGTACGCCCGCGCCTGATCTCTCCGGTCTGCGCTCGCCGCTGCTTATATATAAGGAGGACCGTCCGCTTCCAGGTCTCGTTTACGGGCCCTCTTGTATAACGAAAAAATATGTTTTCGTTATTAAGAACGGCAGCTGTTTCCGGAGTGACCCGGGCTGTTTCGCCATCGGCAGCCGGGTCACTCCATTGTGATTAGGGGTCTCCTCAGTTACGTCACGGAAGACGCAGAAAGCCGTGGGCTACGCCTTTTGCGTCAATGTAGTACCCGGTGATCATCCCTTGGTCGTTGATGCCGTAAGGAAAGGTGCCGTTGAAGTCATTCGGGGTCAGATCGGCGCCGGGCGCATCGAAGGTCGTAAATGTGCCGTCGGGACTGCGCACGAAGCCGTGGTAGACGTTGTTCGCGTCAAGATAGATTCCCGTGATCGCCCCCCGGTCGTTGAGGCCAATGGGGCAGTCAGCCGCGCAGCCGATGCCATAGGGTCCTTCACCGGGAGGGTCGAAGGTGGTGACCTGACCCCAGGGACTGCGCACGAACCCGTGAGTGACATAGTTTGCATCGATGTAGTAGCTCGCGATGACCCCAAACACATTGAGCCCCCGCGAACAACCCGGGCAGCCCGTCCCTTGACCGCTGCCGGTGCCGGCGTTCGGATCGCTGAAGGTTTGCAACGTGCCCGCGGGGGTTCGAATGAGCACGTGGGAGGCGAGATTCGCATCGTCATAACCCCCGGCGACCGTTCCAAAGACATTGATGCTGAACGCCGCCGTGCCGCCGCAAAACCCTCCTGGGGGAGCGCTGGTGCAGGCACCCGGACCGCTCCAGGTAGTCAGCGAGCCATCGGGACGCCGTAAGAAGGCGCGAGCCTGCCCGTTCGGGTCGCCGTAGTAGCCAACGATGCCGGACTCGAGGTTAATCGCAACCGGATTGGTGTAGCCCGCACTGCCGGGCGCGTCGAATGACGTAAACCTGCCTTCGGGACTGCGCAGGAAGCCGTGACCGAGATTGTTCACGTCATAGTACGCGCCCGTGATTGCTCCTGCGTCATTGATGGCGTTCGGCACGGTCCCGTTGAAGTCATTCGCAGTCAGATCGGCGCCGGGTGCATCAAGAGTCGTGAACTTGCCCTCGGGACTGCGCACGAAACCATGGAAGACGTTGTTCGCATCCAAATAGTATCCCGTGATGACCCCGAAGTTGTTGATGAGCACGGAACAATCGGTGCCGGCGAAACAGCCCGTACCTTGGCCGCTGCCCGTGCCGGCGCCCGGAGCGTCGAAGGTGATGATCGTCGGACCAGCGTTCGCTGCGCCAGCCATGCCCAGCGCGCAAAGGCCCAGGTAGAGAGCGCGCCCCTTTGTCCTGCGGGTGGCCGCGATGGATCGCCAAGAAACAGTGCAGCTAGTGTTCATGATCCAGACCCCTCTTTTGTTTTGAGTCCTCAAATGAAGTCCGTGGCCCAAGGGCCGTACCCGTCATCCTTGGTGGATCGCCACATTAGACGCAGCGTGCGGCGCCAAGAACTGAAGCTTGTGATGGTTGCCACGTGCGAACCGCGTTGCGAACGCCCCGGCAATTCCCCTAATTCGGCTTGTTCTTGAGCTGCTCAGAGGTCCAATGCGTGAACCCTGAAACGCCCTTTGGAACAGGGTGCGCCCCGTTAGCGCTTGCCGTCAACGGCATCAGGCGCATAACATTTCCACGTTTGTGCAGCGCACAAAGAGTTCTCGCCGAAGCAGCTTGTCGGCTTTAACAGTTGTATTCCCCCGATGATCCCAAGATCCCATCACTGCGTTGTGACCGTGCACGGTGCCAGTCCTTAGTCTGAAACCTCCGACAGCTGCCGCGGCGTCCAGCAGTTGGCGACGACGCCGTGCGACCAGTCACCTAGCGTCGCATCGAGCCATTCACGGAAAGTTTGGCCCCCGCAATCCTGCTATCGGTTGTCCACACTCGATCAGTGTGCTTCTCACGCTCGCCACGAGACCGTCGCCCCGCTGCGGACAAAGAAATCATCCCCCACGAGCATCGGGTGGAAAATCGGATTGGTGGGCGGGGCATGGGTGAACTGATAAATCACGAGCCGCGCACACTCCTCCGCGGAGTTCGCCTGGCCTAAGTTCAGGGCGAAGGTCACGTCCAGCACCTCCAGCGCCGGCGAAGTGAACCAGAGATGAAAGGGCACCCCTTCGCGCGCCCACGCGACCAGTTTTTCAGTGAGAAACATCTGGATCTGTTCATCGCCGTGTTTCATCCGTGGCGTGCCGTCGAGCTCGATCCAGCCGATGGTCAAGTACAGGGGCACGCCGAGCGCCTCCCAGAGGCGCGGCTGTAGCATGGTGTAAATCGTCACGGTCTGCCCCATCAATTCCTCGGGCGCGTGCTGATTGAAATACTCAACAATCACCGATCGGGCTTTTGCCACATCAATGCAGTCCTTCTGCACCTGGATCCGAACCGGTGGCAGCTCGAGACCGAACCGCAGGGTGCGGTCCCAGGCGTCTGAGAATTCCAGACCGTAGCCGTTCACCAGAATTGCCGGCCGGGTGTTCCCGGCCGCCGCTCTCGTCAAGAACCCGCGCCGTAGCCATTCAAACATGGTCAATGCTCCAGCGGTCTCAAGCGCCTCTCTTCGGCTTCCTCACACAGCCCGGCGCGCACGTCGGCGATGTGTACGCTACTGTGACCCTGTTACTGCGTAGACACGGCGAAGGTGACACTTCCCGGAAACGGGCTTAAATCACGGCATCGGTCTATGCAGAAGAATACCGTTCCGCGAAATGGCCTCGGGTCATTGGGATTGAACTTAGGATCCGACACGTCGAACGTCGCACTGCGAACTTGCAACAGAGCGCTGCGCTGAAGGCTAGGTGCAGCGTCGGCGCCTAAGATCCGCGCGTCCTCAACGTCGCCGCCCTGACCGATCCTAAACTCGATGAGAACCTTTCCCGCCAGGCCTTGTCGCTGGGCGTCGCTCGGGTACCAGTTACGCGAAAGAAATTGGGCGAGGTTTCGGAAGCGCGGCAGTTCGCGGGGTGCCTCCTCGGCGACTTGGGCCGACGGCTCGATGCGGGCGGTCGGACCACTAGGACTGTGCGACGGCGGGTTCGTGGTTGCGCAGGATGTTAATGTCGTAACACTCGTGAAGCACAACAAAAGCGGTGCGATACACCTAAGATGATGCATGTAGTTGTCCTACTAGCTGCCGCCGAGAAGAAGTCTACCGAGGGTCATTGGAAGTCACCGTGAAATGCTTACACGACGCCAGCTCGGCGAGGAGGCGAGCTTCAAATAGCCCTGCAGGTCCGGCAGCTGCTCTATCTCACTCGGCAACACCGCGGCTTCCGTAACGTGGTGTTCGCTGCTCGTCACGCTGGATCGCCAATCCTTAGAGTTGCGTGAGCGGGACTGATGCACTCGCACAATCTCCCGCTCGCCGATCAGGCGGCTCGCAAAGCGCGACGTGCCGCCGCCTTCGCTCCCCGAGCAACGCAAGATCAGCGTATTGCCGCAGTTCTCCACGATCGTCTGAGCTTCCCCTTGGCCGTAGGTGTTCGACACCTGCGCGATGGACTGAAATCCCAGCACACAGCGGCCACCGAATTTACGCAGACGCGCGAGTGCATCCTTGAGACCGTCGATGCATCCTAAGGCGTCCAATTCGTCGACGATGAACCACAGGCGCTGGTCGCGCTCCCCGCCGTTCATTGCCTCAAAGATGGCGAGGCGCATCCAGGCCGAAATCATGCTCTTCAAGGCGCTGATCTGAATCGCAGAATACGGCAGGTACAGCGCCCTGCCCCGCCCTCCCCTCACCCACTGACGGACCGATAACGGAGCGGAGGATTGTTCGGCGATGTGCTCGAGCGCTGAAACGTTGGCGCTCGCCACCGAGCGGATGGAGCCGAACATGCGCTCGTTGCCCGATTCCAGGAAAGGTTGTGCGGGGGTGTTCTTGACCAGGATCCGGAGCTCCTCCGTTTCGGCGGTACTGATCAGCCGATAGAGCTCCTTCACGTCCCGGTATTGCTTGTCCTTGGCCCCGAGTTCCCAGAGCTGCCGGATGATTGCCGTGAGAAATGTCCGGGCATAGGCGCGCCAGGTCTTGTCCGCCCCGTCGTGGTCGGGAATTAAGGACCGCGCGAGTTGTTCAACGTCATAGGCTTGGTTGATCTCTCCGAACAGGTCCCAGCGCTTCGAACGGGTATCGAAGGGATTCAGGATCACGTCGCCCGCTTTGGCGTCGTAGAAACGATTGAGATAGCCGGCGTCCGGGTCGGCCACGATGACGCGGTCCCCGCGCGCCAGCACACCCGTTACGAGCTCGCGAATCGCGGTGCTCTTGCCGGTGCCGGTGGTGCCTACAAGCTTGAAATGCTTGGTTTCATCTTCCGGCGGGATGCCGGCGCCGGCGAGCGTCAGTTCGCCACGTCGCGGTCTTCCCCTACTCTCCTCAATGATCGCGCCGCGCTTGTGCGCCGCCACGGGACGGCCGCCAGCCAGAGCCATTCCGGCGCAGTAGCCGAGGACAGCGAAGAAGAAGACGCCCGCGAACCACAAAAGCGTCAGATTCGTGTGCGGATTGGCCGCGAGGACGCGGGAGCGGATGAACCACCAGAGGATCACTCCGGCGCAGGCGGCGAGGACGGCTACGAAGGGCCAGCGGAAATAGTGGCGCGCGCTCGCGCGACGCTGGACTAACGCGATGCCCATCGGAAGTGCGGTCGCGCCGTACACCAGCACGAGCTCGGGAATCTGTCGCCCTAGAGATTGCCAGGTGGCCACGGCCACCCTCCTCGCTCTTGTTATTAAGCCTTGAGCCTACGTCACAGGCGGGGTGGGTTGGCAAGCAGAGTTTGTCGTGAGTTTGAGCGTTTACTCGTGTTGCAGGTCTCCCCAATCTGCCCACGCGGTATCACGTGCGTCCACGGGCGCCCACCCGTGTCCAAGGACAATACCCGACAATTTTGAACAGCGATGCGAAAAATCGACCGCATAGGAAGCCGCAGGAGCGGCGATCGCGGGGGTATCCGCTACTTCAGCACCCGGCGAGATTCCATCGCTAGCGGGGGGTACACATGAATTCGACGAATTGCTGCTTCTGTCACGATGTGACCGGTAATCTCATCTCTGCCTCGAGAACTGACAAAGCGTGCGCAGGCACGCCTCCCCGCGACATTGGGAGTATAGAATTTAGCCTTTACGACAGAGACTAGACACATGTTGACAGCAAGGGTCATGGTCGCCGCTGGCGTATTCCTCGCCTTTGCGGGCTTTCTGAGTCATCCCGCCGCCGCCGATCTCGTTTCCGCCTCGACCGCTTACCACAAAGGTGATTACTCCAAGGCCTTCCAAGACTTTCGCGAACTCGCTGAACTCGGACAGCCGACAGCGCAGTTCAATCTCGCAGTTATGTACGCAAAGGGTCAGGGGGTTCGTCAGAGCGAGATCTACGCGTATGCCTGGGCCTCGTTGGCCGCTGAGAACGGCTTAGAAAAGGCGAAGACTCTAGCGGATACTTTACGTCCCGGGCTCGCGCCTGGATCGGAGAAGATCGCTGCAGACATCGAGGCTCAATTCGGCAATGCGGTGCTTGATGCACGGCTCAATCCGAAAGTCATCGACAGCGCCGAGCATGAAGACCGTACGCGCTGCCGTCCCGTACACCCGTATATTCCGCCTTATCCGAGCGACGCTCAGCGTCACGGCATCCAGGGCCAGGTCTATGTAGAATTTTCAGTCATGCCCGACGGGCGCAGCCGCAACCCACGGATCATCTATGCCGTCCCCTCGGGTCACTTCGAGCCGACGGTTCGCGATTCCCTGTTGCACAGCGAGTTCGCCGCAGCATCCGGCCAATCGCCGATTCAGTGCACCATGTTCTATCGATTTGCGCTCAGCGGCGCTGGCGACTATTCCCAATTAGACTCATTCGTGAACGCGACGCTGGCGCAGGCAAAGGCAGGAGATCCGGAAGCACAGATGGTCTACGGCATGCTCTTAGTCGGGTTACCACAGCTGAACAAGCCGCGCAGCGCAGCGCTACCCTGGTTTCTCAAATCAGCCCAGGCAGGCGTGCCAGTGGCGCAGTACCAGGTCGGGTTCAGCCTGCTCAAAGGCTGGGGTTGCGACTGCGAGGAGAACAAGGGACTCGACTGGCTGCGTCGAGCGGCCCAGTCAGGCCAGCCGGATGCCGAGGTCACCTTGGCAATGTACGCCTTACGGGGAAGCCCGGACGACGAGCGATTGAGACAAGCAAAATTGTGGCTCGAACAAGCGAGTGCCAGCGGAAGCCGCGACGGCAAGCTCTATCTCTCCGCGCTGCTGGCCACAGCGCCAGAGGCGCAAGGAGGCGACCCCCGACGTGCCTTGGTGCTGCTCGGTGAGGTGTTTCGTGGCGTGAAGGACGATCCGACCTCGTTCGAAATCCAAGCGGCCGCACACGCCAGCGCCGGTGAATTCAAGGATGCGGTGCAGAGCGAGCGCGAAGCCATCGCCATGGCGCAGAAACTCAAGTGGGACGTGACGCCCCTCAATGAGCGTCTCGCTCATTACATGACGAACCAGCCGTGGCGCGGCAGCCTGTTGGAGTTCTAGCGGTTGGTGGGCGACTACCTATCGCGTGGGAGCCGCCGGAATGAACCGGCGGCGCCAATGGCCATGCATGAGAGGTCGCCGTTATGAGTCATAGGCTGGATGGGCAGCTGGCTCTGAGCGCGACTGGCGGCGCTGACCTCTGACCCTCGTGAACTACTCTCGGTTCTTTCTGCACTTTACCGCTGTGGGACTCATCCAGTTGGTTGTGGTAGTGGGCTGCAGTGACGACTGTTCTCACTCCCTGGGTTCTACCGCTCAGTCACCTAACGGGCACTGGACTGCCCAAGTGCGGAGCGAGGTCTGCGGGGGAAGGGTCTTGGCGCTCGGCAGCAGTTCAACGAGCGTCGTACTCTCGCGGAACCAGACTCACTACCCACCCCTTTCCACCATAGTGTTTTCGGGCGTTCTAGCGCATGAAGGTGACGTCATCAGCGTTCACTGGGCGTCCGACTATAGTCTTGAGTTGACACTTTCGAACCAAGTGAAGATTCGGGAGCTGATGGCGAGCTACGAAGGCATTGATATCTCCGCGCAATTTGTACCTCCCGATCCGCGAGAGCGTGCCAAGTGGGTTGATTTTCAGCGCCTGCAGACCGAAGAAATGGACGAGGCAGACGCACATCCGTCAAACGGCAAATAACAATCCGGACAATCAGTGAACTTGGCCATGGGGATAGAGGAATTGGAAATTTACATCACGCCAGACGGCCTCGGAAGAGCCGCGATTGTCGTTCGACCCGACGGACTTTTGTGCATTTATGTGCACTGGAGATGGTCAGGAAGTTGGCTGGAAGACGATAACCCCTTGCTACTTCGGTATGAAGATCCAGATCCGGAGCAAGTTGCGACGGCGGAACCGGGGCTATACGGAATACTTGACGATGCGCGACGGCAGATCCGGAGCCTGCGGGGATTTGCAGACGCTGTCCCACATGTGGCCAAGCGGTGATTGATGTAAACAAAGTGCTCCTGCGCGCCACCCAGGGAGTCGCAGCTATCGTTGCCGTCGGCACTGCCGTTGATCTGGTCAGGTACTTCGTGTCATGACGATCCGCGAGTACCTGCAGAGACGAGCGATCTTCGCAAGGATTCTTGGGTGGGTCGTCTGCGTGGCCCTTCTCTTCGCGCTATTCCGGTATCGGCTCCACAACTGGGGCCCCTACGGGCTTTATGTGGTTGCCGGGTTTGCAGCTATGGTGGGCCTATTGTCTGTGCTGCAACATCAATTCGTCCGGTGTCCGCGGTGCCAGGCGGATCTTGCGATCCAGTTTTTGAGTATCAATACCGGCAAGACGCAAAATTGTCCGCAGTGCGGCGTCAGTTTCGACGAGCCCTACCGCGCCGGGTCGCCCTGACGGCTCGCGAGAACAGCATTGAAAAAACCTCCGCCCCCACCTGAAGGATGGTGCAAAACACTCGCAGACCTCTCGGCCGAACTGAACGCCGGACTCAGGAAAACCCTGGGCAGCCCGGAGGTGGACTGGGCACGAGACTACGAGAGAAGTCTCTTGCCGGCGGCCACGCGATTTCCCCGTAAGGGAGACGTTTATGAAGCGCTTGAGGACTTTGAGGTTCCTTACATGACGTCCTGGGCCGCGCCGTTTACCGGTGGCGGCATAACCGGCCGGTGGGGAACACTCGGCCCCACTCAAGTTCTCGGCCGTCACGGGTGCGATAGCCGCCGAAATCCAGAAAATTGCAGCGGCCTTGTAGGTTGAGTATGCGTTCCATGGCGCCCGTACCAGCTTCAATCGCGCCCGCAACCGACAGTAGTCGCTTTCGCTAGGCCAGTCTCCGCGCATCGATGGCTCGTGTGAGCGTTAACGGATCTTGTCAAAAGCAACATTTCTTATCCGGTCGTCGAACAAGCTCAGGCGCGAGATACGGCCGTTGGCGTCCCTACGGAATACGAGCGTGCCGAGTCCCCCTGTATCGAATTCGTCTCGCACCAAGGGGGCAAGTGTCAGCTTCGGATTCCAACGATTTCGCAGCGTCAATTGACCGCCATCGACGCTCAGTTGATAGGTTGCATCGAGTTCAGTGCTCTCATACGTGCCGGCGTAATCCGCTAAATCGCGTTCGGTGACACTAATCGCGCCCAGCTTATTGGCGACGAGGATTGTCTGATTGTCCTGACTACCCGTCACCCTCATGGCCTCTCCAGTACCGTCAAAGTCGAAAGTTACGCCGGTTAGCCTCTGAAAGCGATTCTCGCCGATTCTACGCAGGGGCCGTTTCCCCCAGGCCAAGTGGTCACCGGCGGCAGCGAACGAGATGGCGGCATGGCTGACGGGATTGAAGTACGTGCCCGCAAACCGACTGATATCGGCCGCGGAACCAACCGATTTGGGCTCGGCCGCAACGGGCTGAAGGGACCTCTCGAGATAAATGTCCGCAACATGGTGTGCCAAGGCGGTCGGATCTGCGTTCGCCAGATTGCAGAGACACAGGACGGTAAATCGTTGCTCGGGAAAACGTAGGATCTCGGTCCGATACCCAAAAAGTGCGCCGTTGTGCTCAACGACTGATAGGCCGCGGTACGATCCAATTTCAAGTCCAAGGGCATAGTTGATTTGACTACCGTCGTTAAGGACACCCCGAGTCTGCATTTCTCCAAGGAAAGAGCTGTCGCCCAATCGATTCTTGTAGAAATTCTGGTCCCACAGCAACAAGTCATTGACGCTGCTCATTAGGCCTCCAGCACCAACGATGTCGAAATTCGTCGACCAACCCACCTGAAACCCGCTATTGCTTCCAGGTCCGTAGGCAGGGACGCGATCCGGAACCACAACGGTCCTGTCGTCATAGAATCGCGTGTGCGTCATTCCTAATGGCCGGAAAATGTTTTCGGCGGCGAATTCCGAGAAGGGTTTCTTGGTAACGCGGCTGATAACTACCGCGAGCAAAAAGTAATTGGTGTTGCTGTAGAGATATTCTGCTCCAGGCCTGAAATTCAATGCTTTCTGACGCGCGATCAAGTCGATTAACTCATCGGTCGAATGCTTGTCCAGGATGCTGCGGCCGGAGAGTTGAAGCAAGTCCAAGAAGTCACGGAAACCGCTGGTATGGTGCAGCATCTGGCGCAAAGTGACGGTCTCTCCGTAGTTCGGGAGTTCCGGAATGTATTTGCGAATGTCGTCGTCGAGCGCAAGAAGCCCTTGCTCGGCCGCCAGTACGACGCTGGCAGCCGTAAATTGCTTCGAGACAGAGCCCATGTAGAACACAGACTGTGCTGACAGTGGAACCCCAAGTTCCAGGCTGGCGGTACCGTACCCTTTACGATAGACAAAAGCGCCATCGCGAATGACTCCCAGCGCGCATCCCGGAGTCGTACTCATCTTGTAAGCATCAAAGACCTGGTCCACGCGCTGCTGAACCGTTTGGGCCGCAAGCGCCGAGGTACTGGACACAATAGTCCATGTAAGCACGAACAACATTTTCAATTTTATTCTCCCGATCCGGCTCTATCTTGTCGTAAGTTGCGCCTTCTCTGGCCTGCACCCGATCATAGATCTCCTCTCGATGGACGCCTATATCCTTCGGAGCATTGATCCTGATGCGCACCGCTTCGCGGGTCGAAAGCAGTCGGGGCTCATAAGAGCCCCTTTTCCGCGAAGCTGATCGTGTCGCCGCCGGCGATGATGATGTGATGTTCTCCGTCTGGCCGGGCTGTTCACACCGCGACGCTCTCACCTTCCATGGTTTCGCTGCGGACCGGCCAACACTTCCTGTGTTGGCGTTCGCAGGCATGCTGCTCACCCGTGTGTTCGCCCGGCACCGGCGAGTCAGGCGCGCGAGCCCTCTCATACAGGCGATCGGCGACCACAACGTGCCCGCCATCAAGCAACTTTTGGCCCTTGGAGCGGATCCGTGCGTGCGCGGTGGAAGGTACGGTCTGAGCCCTTGGGTCGTCGCGATCGGCGCTCGTCGGCAGGATATAGTGGATCTCTTGGCCCCCTATCACTGCACGCTTTAAGTCTGAGGAGTACCCGTCATGGCCAAAATTACCGTGTATCCGTTCGAAGTATGGGACTCCAATAGCGACCGGCTCGTGAGGTCCAAACGGTTGGGCACGCTTGAAGCCATCAAGAACACCGCGCACGGCCGGGAGGTCGGGCCCGGGGTAGATGTTGACGCGTCTGACGTCGGGACAGAGATCCACGGATTCACGGTGCAGAACTATC
>Ga0210394_10000639_pt1 | contig 69016 bp, 59 predicted proteins | sample IncBWC12MmetaG_FD_160121 | JGI IMG/M metagenome (GOLD analysis project Ga0210394, IMG submission 160121) | Forest soil microbial communities from Barre Woods Harvard Forest LTER site, Petersham, Massachusetts, United States - Inc-BW-C-12-M | ecosystem: Environmental > Terrestrial > Soil >... | reverse complement strand
GCGGATGGACCCGCGGTCGGAGCGTACCGCCGAACAAGTGGTAAACCACCTCGACGAGCGCGAGCTTGCCGATGTGATTTACGAATTCGGAGAGGAAAGGAGGTCGCGGAGAATCGCCAGAGCCATTGTCCGGTCGCGGCCGATACGATCTACCGCACATCTTGCGGATGTCATATCAGCCGCGGCCCGGCCAATGAATTCTGAACAAAGGCGAATTCATCCGGCGACCAGAACCTTTCAAGCTCTTCGAATCTTCGTAAACCGCGAACTGGACGATCTGAAGGCGCTGCTGGAAGCGGCGCCCCGGATTCTGAAGCCAGGGGGACGCGTGGTGGTGATCAGTTTTCATTCGTTGGAAGATCGCATCGTGAAGGATGCCTTTCGCGAGGGTGGAATTAAGGACAAGTACTACCGGGTGTTGACCAAGAAACCGGTCACAGCATCGGAAGAAGAGCAAGATCGGAATCCGCGAGCGCGCAGCGCGAAGATGCGGGCGGCGGAAAAAGTTTAGATTCCGGAAAACCTGCCGGAGTCCCCGGCACAGCTGTAATGGCGTGCCGGGCGTTCAGGTTTAAAAGCGGACAGGAATTAAGGATCCGCACAGTAGAAACTCCGGGAGCCGAAAGCCGGCAACCGGAGGCCGGTTTAGGGGTTCCGTGGTAGGAATCCAATTCTGAGGTTGGGAAATGTATACAGGAACGTTGATCAACGATCTGATGGCGACCGTGGAGCGGGCCGAACGAGGCCTGTTCCAGAAACAAATCGTCGATGAAATGGAACTTCTGCGGATGTTCGATCTGCAGGTTCCGCAGATGCAAAATGAACCCGTCTACGCAGGAGCGGCATAAATGGCAGCAGCAGCGGCGGCAATGAACAGCCCAATCCCGGCGGCTCGGCAAAATAGTTTTTTCACCGGAACGCCGGAAATCTACTTCGCCAAGGCCATCGACAATTCGCGGCTTGTAAAGGTAGAAGACCCCGGCCGCAATCGCGAGATGAAGCAGTTTGGCACGGCGCTGGCTTGTTTATTTCTGCTGGTGTTTACCTATGCCTGGCAGCACCTACGATCAATTGAATACGGTTATCAGATTGAGTCGTCCAAACGCGAGCTGAATAATCTGACGGAGATGAACCGTGCGCTGCGCTTGGAAGATGCCTCGCTGCGCGATCCGGAAAGAATTGATGTGATGGCACGTCGTATGGGGCTGGTGCCACCGGAACCGGGACAGGTGATCCGCATGGACAGCGCGTCGGCGGAAGCGAACGCGCCGGTGCTGGCGAGCGTAGAGCCTATAACGGTTCTGGCCGGCCAGTAGAGTCGGCGGCAGAACTCCACAGAACTTGTTGGCGGTCCGCCTGATGGTGGTCCGCCATGTTTGTCTAAGCGGCGTACGACTAACGACCAACGACGGTTCATGACGGCCAACTCCAGCCTCGGCAAAAATTCCCGGCTCTACCTGCTCGGCGCGATGCTTTTGTTTTGGTGCCTGGCGATTTGCGTGCGCCTGGTCTACCTGCAAGTTTTTCACTATGGCGGATTTGTGAAGCAGGCGGAACATCAGCAGCAACGCGAGATTCCGCTTTCGGCTAAACGCGGTGTCATCTACGATCGGGCCGGCCACGAATTGGCGATGTCAGTTCTGGTCGATTCGGCTTTCGCTGTACCGAACGAAGTAAAAGATCTACCGACCGCTGTTTCCCTGATTACGCGAATCACCGGTGACGACCGCAACGTAGTGCTCGCCGATTGCCGCAATCACAAAAGTTTTTGCTGGGTGGCGCGCAAGGCGGATGATGAAACTATCGAGCGCATCAAATCGCTGAACCTGCAAGGCATCCATTTTCAGAAAGAGCCGAAGCGTTTCTATCCTGCGCGCGATTTGGCCGCACAGGTGGTTGGAACTGTCGGAATGGAGGATTCCGGGCAGAGCGGCATCGAGCACGAGTTCGACGATGAATTGCGCGGGCGTGCCGGGAAAATGTTCATTTCTGTTGACGCGCGCCGCCAGTGGTTCTCCGACGTGGAGAAACAGCCCGAACCCGGCGAAAACGTGGTTCTGACAATTGACAAGAATATTCAATACATCGCCGAGAAGGAACTGGATCAGGCGATTCATGACACACAGGCGATTGCAGGTACGGTGATCGTCGAGAATCCGCACACCGGCGAAATCCTGGCGCTGGCTAACCGGCCGACATTTAATCCGAATCTTCGCAAACAGATCACTCCCGTGGCTCTGACCAATCGCGCCGTGAGTTATGTTTACGAGCCGGGATCGACTTTCAAGCTGGTGACCATTTCGGCTGCGCTCGAAGAGAAGCTGACCAACCCCGACGAGTTGTTCGACTGCCAGATGGGATCAATCGTCTACAACGGCATGCGCATCCGCGACTCCAAACCGCACGGGATATTGCCGGTCTGGGGAGTGCTGGCGGAATCGAGTGACGTAGGCGCAATCAAGATCGCGCTACGGTTGGGCGAAGATCGCTTCTATAAATACATTCGGGCCTATGGATTCGGACAACAAACCGGAATCGAATTACCCGGCGAAACTCGTGGTCTGACCAAGCCGGTGAGCCGCTGGTCGAAAGTGTCGATAGCGGCGATTTCCATGGGGCAGGAAATTGGAATTTCGCCGATTCAACTCTCGGGCCTGATCTCCACATTCGCCAACGATGGCGTGTGGGTCGCGCCTCGCATTCTCACCGGCAAAGTCGAGCCGCAGGGCGCGCCGAAGACTGTGGCCTTTCATTCCGGGCCGTCGCACCGCGTCATTTCCAGCGATACCGCGGCGAAGATGCGATCGATGATGCAGAAAGTGGTGCTCGAAGGCACTGGTCGCAAGGCGATTCTGGAAGGCTATACCTCGGCGGGGAAGACCGGGACGGCGCAGAAAGTAGATCCAGCGACCGGCGCGTATTCGAAGACAAAATATATCGGGTCATTCGCGGGATTCGCTCCCATAAATAATCCGCAAGTTGTGGTTGCGGTGATTCTGGATTCTGCTGTCGGCCTGCATCAAGGCGGACAAGTTTCCGCGCCGGTGTTTCGCCGCGTAGCGCAGCAGGTCCTCGAGTATCTGCATACTCCGCACGATCTGCCGCTCGCCCCGCAACATCAGTTGCTGCTCGCGCAAACCAAGATGAGGGATAAAGATCTTGAGGAAGGCACTCCGGATCATCCCGGTGAGCCGCTGGAAACTGCGGAAGTGAATAATGACACCAGTGTGGCGCGGGCGCCCCTTCGGCAGGCTCAGGGCGGGCTTTCGCCCGCGACTGCTGGCAGGCAAGAAGATTTAGTCCAGGCGGCAATGCGCGAACGAGACGCGGCCCCAAATCAAGGGTCTAGTGCTTCGGACCTTCCCCAACCCTCCGCAGACTCGAAGGCAGACACTACTTCGCCGAAACCTGAACGCACAGGCACCGTTGTGATTGACGTGGAGCAAGGCGGCATTGAAGTACCCTCCTTCGTCGGCAAGACCGTACGTGGTGCTGTGGAAACTGCACAAGACGCCGGACTGGATCTCGAAGCGGTAGGTAGCGGGATTGGGCGTCAACAATCCCCGCCCGCGGGTACCCATGTGGTTGCCGGGGCGCATGTGACAGTGCAATTCGGACGATAGCCAGCTTCGATTTAAGCGGCAAATCCGCCCGAGCATCGTGTATCCGGTATCGTCTCCCGTATGACCTCTGTGTCCTCTTGTCGTTACGATTTTCCACGGTTTGACCCGCCGAAAAAGCGCGTGTTAGGGTAAACAGTCACATCATCTAAAAGACCCAGTTGCGCACACTGATTTGAGGTTTGGATTTTGTCCCCTGTTGACTCGACGCCTGCCACCACTGCTCCCGCCGTTCGTAAGACTGCGCTGAACGCCGTTCATCGCCAGATGGGTGCGAAGATGGTCGATTTCAATGGCTGGGACATGCCGGTGGAGTATCCCGCGTCGGTCGGCGGCGGAATTATCAACGAGCACATGGCGGTGCGCACCGGAGTCGGCATTTTCGACGTCAGTCATATGGGCGACATATTCCTGGCAGGCTCGCAGGCACTGGCCGCTGTGCAGCACATCTCGATGAATGATGCGTCGCGGCTTGCCATCGGCCAGGCGCAATACTCGGCGCTGCTCTACCCGCAGGGAACGTTTGTGGATGATGTAATTGTTCACAGGCTAGGTGAGGATGAATATCTGCTGGTGATCAACGCGGGCACGCGCGAGAAGGATTTCAATTGGGTCCGCGACAATACGCGTGAGTTTGACTGCTCGGTGGAGAATCTTTCGGACGACTTTACGCAGATTGCGATCCAGGGACCGAAAGGTGTGAACGTCCTGCAGAAGCTGACCGACGCCGATTTGAGCGCGGTAAAGTTTTATTGGGTCATACACGGTTCGGTTTGCGGTCTGAAAAACATTCTGATAGCCCGGACCGGCTACACAGCCGAAGACGGCTTCGAAATTTACGTTCCTTCGGATGAAACTACCAGCGCGCGAGTCTGGAATGAGATTCTAAGTGCTGGTAAGGAATTCAGCTTGGTTCCGTGCGGATTGGGTGCGCGCAATACTTTGCGCCTTGAAGGAAAACTTCCACTCTACGGTCACGAAATTTCCGATACGATTAATGTTTGGGAGGCTGGCCTCGATCGCTTCTGCAAAATGGAGAAGTCCGAGTTCATCGGCCGTGCCGCGCTGGAAAGGGCTAAGGCAGCCGGCCTGAAGCGAACGCTGGTCGGATTGGAGATGATCGGTCGCGGTATCGCGCGCGACGATTACAAAGTGCAGGACGGCAACGGCCGCGAGATTGGATACGTAGCAAGCGGCTCACCGGCGCCGTTCTTGAAGAAAAACGTTGCGCTCGCCTATGTGCCGCCGGAGTTTGCGGCGGTGGGCACGGCAGTAAGGGTCGAGATTCGCGGGCAGGGCGTGGAAGCGCAAGTAGTGCCCACGCCGTTCTATAAGCGACCGAAGAAATGAAGTGTTCGTAGCGCCGCCGTCCCCGGCGGCTGTCGTGGCGGCATCCTCGCCGCCACATCGGAGGGCGAGACGCCCTCGGGACAGCCGGCAGGATGCCGGCGCTACTAAGAAGCTAGGAGCTAAACGACGTCATGGCCTATCCAACAGATCGCAAGTATACGAAGCAGCATGAGTGGATTCAGGCGAACGGATCTACGGGTACCGTGGGGATCACCGGCCACGCGCAGGAATCGCTGGGCGATATTGTTTTCGTCGAACTGCCCAAGGTCGGCGCGGAACTTGCAGCGGGCAAGTCGTTTGGAACGGTCGAGTCCGTGAAGGCTGTCTCGGACCTGTACGCTCCCGCATCCGGAACCGTTACGGAAGTGAACGAAAGCCTCGCTACGTCGCCCGAGTCAGTAAATAAAGACGCGCACGCAGCGTGGATGATGAAGATCACGCTGAAGAATCCGAAAGAACTCGACGCGCTGCTTTCCGCCGCGGACTATGAAAAGTATGTGGCAGAGGAAGGCGGCCACTGATCACAGCAAGTTCTATTTAGGCTTTGAGGCCTTTTTAGACGATCGGTCGAGTCCCACAATCCAACCGGCCTTGAGTTACATCTAATCTACTTCCTATGCGCTATTTACCGAAATCTCCTGCCGACCGCGAAGCCATGTTGAAGGCGATTGGCCTGCGCTCGGTCGACGAATTGTTCGCGCCAATTCCGGCGGAATACCGGTTGAGCCGCGATCTCAAAGTCCCGCGTCAAATGGCCGAGTCGGAAATCGTGGATTATTTCCGGCAGCGATCCCGGGAAAATGGCGAAGGTTACACAAGCTTTCTGGGAGCGGGAGCATACGCTCACTACCGGCCCGTGATTATTGATTCGCTCATCTCGCGTGGCGAATTCCTCACCGCATATACGCCCTATCAGGCCGAGATTTCGCAGGGTACACTGCAATCCATTTTTGAGTTTCAGACGATGATCTGCGAACTTACCGGCATGGAAGTGGCGAACGCTTCCATGTATGACGGCTCAACCGCTGCAGCTGAGGCTGTCATGATGGCGGTGCGTCTGACTGGCCGGCGTTCCGTGATTGTCGCGCGTAGTTTGCATCCCGAATATCGCGAAGTGCTCGCAACTTACGCAACGCATCAGGGAATGCCGCTTTCGGTTGCGGGCTTCGGCGACGATGGACGGTTGAAGCTGAAGGAACTGGAAAAATCGATTACGCCGGAAACGGCCTGCGTGCTGATTCAGTCACCGAATTTCTTTGGGACGATAGAAGATGTGGCCGCCGTGGCCGAGGTCGCTCATAAGAACGGCGCGATGCTGGTCGTTTCCATTGCTGAAGCGGTGTCGCTTGGGATTGTCGAACCGCCTCGCCAGGCTGACATTATTGCCATGGAGGCGCAATCGTTCGGCGTGCCCCTCGGATTCGGCGGTCCCTACTGTGGCGTGATCGCGACACGGGAAAAATTCGTCCGGCAGATGCCCGGACGCCTGGTAGGTCAGACCGTTGATAAACAGGGAAGGCGCGGATTCGTGCTTACGCTTGCCACCCGCGAGCAGCACATCCGGCGTGAGAAAGCGACTTCGAACATCTGCACGAATCAGGCTCTGGTCGCGTTGATGGTCAATATTTTCATGAACGTCTACGGCAAGGTCGGACTGAAGGAACTGGCAAAACAGAATTTGGCGAAGACCGCATACGCGGCTGGCCAGTTTGCAAAAAGCGGCGAGCTATTGTTTACAGCGTCACCTCGCTTCAATGAGTTCGTGATCGAAACCAAAGAAGATCCTGCTGCAATCAATAGCCGTCTCTTGGATCATAAAATCGTGGGCGGCTTGCCACTGAAGAAGTTTTATCCTGAGCTCGGAAATGCCGCCTTATGGTGTTGCACGGAGCTCACGACACGAAGCGCAATCGACATGGCCGCAAAATTGGCCGCCGACGATAACGGTCCACAGCGACCCTCCAAAGAAGAGTCGGTCGAGGAGGTGGTGCGATGAAGCACGAGCCCCGCAAGGCCACGCTCCACGTCAATCAGAACGAAGGTCTGATCTTCGAAAAGTCGTCCGCTGGCAAAGCCGCGTGGAAGCTGCCGCCACTCGATGTGCCGGAGGTGGATACAGCAAGGCTTCTGGGAGCGTCCGAAAGAAAAGATCTGGGTAACATGCCCGAGGTGAGCGAGATCGAAATCATTCGCCACTTCACACGGTTGTCCACCTGGAACTACGCGATTGATCTCGGGATGTATCCGCTCGGCTCGTGTACGATGAAGTACAACCCGCGCGTGAATGAAGCCGTGGCGCGGGTCGAGGGAATCGCGAACGGGCACCCCTATCAGCCCGAGAGAATTTCCCAAGGCGCTCTGCAGATTCTGAAAACGCTCAGCGAATGCCTCATCGATATCACGGGCATGGACGCGATCACGCTGCAGCCCGCCGCCGGCGCGCATGGCGAGATGACGGGCCTGCTCATGGTACGCGCCTATCACCATGCACAAGGCCGTCCTCGCAAGAAAATTCTGATTCCAGACTCGGCACACGGCACGAACCCGGCGACTGCGGCGATGGTGGACTATGCGGTCGAGAATTTGAAATCCGATTCGCGCGGCATGGTAGACATTGCCGCGCTCGAAGCGCAGATGAATGAAGACGTCGCTGCGCTAATGCTGACGAATCCCAACACGCTGGGAGTGTTCGAACAGCAGATTCATAAGATTGCCGATATTCTGCACGCCAAGGGCGGCCTCCTCTACATGGATGGCGCAAACATGAACGCGCTGGTTGGCAAAGTGAGGCCCGGGGATTTCGGCGTCGATGTGATGCACCTGAATCTGCATAAAACTTTTTCGACGCCGCACGGTGGCGGCGGACCTGGATCCGGTCCGGTAGCCATCAAGAAAAAACTCGAACCATTCTTGCCGACTCCGGTAGTCGTCACAAAGGCCGATGGCACGTTGGGCTTCGAATATAATCGCCCGCAGTCAGTCGGTCGCGTCCGCGCCTTTTACGGAAATTTCGGGATGTTCGTCCGAGCCCTCGCCTACATCCAGGCGAATGGCCCCGATGGTCTGCGGCAAACCACTGAAGACGCAGTTCTCAACGCCAACTATATTCGCAAGGGACTTGAGGGAACATACGATCTTCCCTATTCCACTCCCACTATGCACGAAGTGGTATTCAGCGATCGACTGCAGGCTAAGAAGGGCGTTCGCACCATGGATATCGCGAAGCGCCTGATCGACTACGGCTTCCATCCCTACACAACAGCATTCCCGTTGATTGTTCCTGGCGCTCTAATGATCGAGCCAACCGAGAGCGAATCGAAAGAAGAAATGGATTTGTTCGTTGAAGCCATGAAGTCGATCGCGGCAGAGGTCGACGAAGATCCTCAAACCGTGCTCGATGCTCCACACTCGACGCGTGTTTCCCGACTTGATGAGACCGCAGCGGCCAGGAAGCCCGTGCTACGGTGGAAGCCCGCGCTGTAAAGTATTGATTTCTGATCGCTGATTGAAAACCTTGCAGGTTCGAGGTCTCAATCAGCGATCACATATTTTTCTTTTCTCGATCTCCGACGCGCGTCACTTCGCCGCTATGTCTACCGAAGCGCGAGTTGTCTCCCAGTCAATGCGCATTGTGCATCCACCCGCTGACTTGTCGTACGCAATCGTGAAATTCTCAACCGGCGACGGCAGCTTGGAAACTTTCATGTCCACACGCGCGAGTTCGTCGCTTTCATATTTGTAGGGAATCCCCCACTCGCCGGTTTTCTTGTTGATGATCAGTGTCCACTTGTCAGCATTTGGAACTGTGAAGATGGTATAACTGCCCGCCGGAACGGTCTTTCCGCCAACGACCAAGTCCGCGCTGGGGACGAAAGTTGTGGCTTCGTTCGCTCCGGTTCGCCAGACCTCGCCGAACGGCACGAGTTCCCCATAAATTTTTCGGCCTTTTACGCGCGGACTCGAGTAATCGGTTTTAAGCGTTTTGCCTCCACCCAGATCGCAAGTGGCCGATGCGGCTGGACTGGGCCGGGTCTTGCCACCCATTTGGGCGAAACCGGCGGCCGTGAACAGTGCGATGAGGACGGTACAGGCAGCAATTCGTTTATGCATGGAATCTCCTTGTGAAATTTTCTGCAGTAGCTAATGCCGTTAGACGCGCCCGAACGGGAAATGTCAGCAGCGCTGCAATTATGCCCGAAGTGCAGCAGCAGTTACAATCGCTGCATGCCCGTATTCGATGAGAAGCGAGAAGAGCTGGAGCATTACGAAACAATGATGGGCGTGCCCCGCGGGCGGTTAGCCGTGACCATGGATGCCATCACCGATGCGATGGCTCTGGTTGGCCAGCACGGAGTTTACTGCCAGAGCCAGCGTTGGCCGGGCAAACCGGTGATGGATATCCAGATCATCATGAAGAGTTTGACCGACGCCAAAGAACTGATTCAGAGCGTCATGGAAGATCTGAAAAAGAAGAACTAGACACCACGGTGACGGTCTTCCGAGTTTCCATGTGACCTCTGCGATGCCTGTGTCAAGGATTTTACGCCAGCGTATATTTCCCGCGTTCAATCATTCTCTCGGCGATCTGCTGCCGCAACTCGATGGTGTTGAATGGCTCGAACTTTGCCAGTCGCCGCAGAATCGCCAGCTGAGTTCGCATCATGTCTCCATCAGCGACCGCGGCGATTACTTTCTTTGCGGCCGACTCGACTTTCTCCATCGCCTGGGTGAGATAGACCCGAGTCATTGAGATCGGAAGCGCGGCCGCCGCTTCGCCCTTGGTCTCCGCAATTTTTTGCGCCCGCAAAACGGCCGACTCCATGGCGTAAGTTTCAATCGTCATATCGGCGATTGCACCCATGATCTCCTGCTGATCCTGGATCGCCTGCATATATTTCTGCGTAGCCGCCCCGGCGGCGAACAAACCCAGCTTCTTGGCCTGTCCAACAAGCTTGCGCTCATCGGCAAGCGGTCCTTCCATCTCCTCGCTCATCGAAGGTCCGGAAAGAACCTCATCCATTAATTTCTTGATCGCAGGCATTAGAGGCAACTGCCCGCTCATGGCCCGTTTCAGAAGGAAGCCTGTGATAATAAGCCGATTAATTTCGTTAGTGCCTTCGAAGATGCGGTTGATGCGGGCGTCGCGATAAGCGCGCTCAGCTGGATATTCCTCGACAAAGCCGTATCCCCCGTAGATCTGCAGAGTTTCATCGACTACGTAGCCGACCATTTCCGAAGCCCACACTTTGATAATCGAGCACTCGACCGCATACTCTTCGATAGCCTTGCGCGTTTCCTTCATGGCGTCGACGCCAGACTTATCGACCTCGCTGAGGGCGCTATCCATCATGCCAACGGTACGGTAGACCAGCGATTCGCCAACATAAATCAGCGTCGCCATGTTGGCGATTTTCTCCCTCACCAGACCGAAATCGGCGATCACTTTGTTAAACGCTTTCCGCTGCTTGGCGTAAGCAATCGCTTGTTGCAGCGATACTCGGCCTCCGCCCACGCACATTGCTCCGAGCTTAAACCGGCCGATATTCAGAATATTGAAAGCAATGATGTGACCTTTACCGATTTCGCCCAGCAAATTTTCCGCCGGAACCTTGCAATCATTCAAAATAATCGGGCAGGTGGATGATCCGCGGATTCCCAACTTATGTTCTTCGCCCCCCACAGAAAATCCCGGGAAGTTTCTCTCCACCAAAAACGCCGTAAACTTCTCGCCATCAATTTTCGCAAACACCGTAAACAGGTCAGCGAAACCGGCATTGGTAATCCACATCTTTTCGCCATTAAGAATGTAGTGCTTGCCATCGGGCGTGAGTTGAGCTCGGGCCCGGCAATTGAGCGCATCCGAGCCAGAGGACGCTTCCGACAATGCGTATGCCCCAACAATTTCGCCCGCAGCAAGTCGCGGCAAATATTTCTTCTTCTGCTCTTCGGTGCCAAAATAAACTAGCGGCAGCATGCCGATGCCACTGTGTGCACCCCATGTAGTAGCGAACCCGGCATACTGCGCAATGTGGTCGGCGATGACGGCGGCGGTTACCTTATCCATCTCGAGCCCGCCGTAGGCCTCGGGAATCTCGACACCGCTAAGACCCAAGTCCCCGGCCTTTTTCAGCAGATCGCGAGAGACGGAGAATTCTTTGTGCTCCATCTTTTCGATGTTAGGCAGAATCTCGTTAGTGGTGAATTCCTCCGCTGTCTGCCCGATCAGTCGCTGTTGTTCGGTGAAGTCCTCCGGCGTAAACACTTCGTCGGTCCGCCGGGATTCCAGCAGGAAGCTGCCGCCAGAGATTCGATTCTTGGGAACTGCTGTTGTTGTCGCCATCACTCATCCCTTCAAGAAAACTGAAAACGCGGGCAGAGAGAACCATTCATTGTAAGCGAGAACATGCGCAGAAGCATTTTTGTCGCCGCGTTGAGCCGGTTACGAAAGGTTTTCGAAAATACCGGCAGCGCCCATGCCGCCGCCAACGCACATGGTGACCAAGCCGTACCGCCCGTTGCGGCGCTTGAGTTCGCGGATGATCGTCGCCGTCAACTTGGCTCCGGTGCAACCCAGCGGATGCCCTAACGCAATCGCCCCGCCGTTCGGATTTACTTTTTCCGCATCGAGCCCGGCTTCCTTGATTACAGCCAATGACTGGGCGGCGAAGGCTTCGTTCAGTTCGATGACATCGATATCAGACAACTTCAATCCGGCCATCTTCAAAGCCTTCGGAACTGCGAAGACCGGACCGAGTCCCATCTCTTCAGGTTTATATCCAGCCGTGGCGAATGAAACATAACGGGCCAGCGGCCTGATGCCGAGCGCTTTCGCGCGATCGGCGGACATCACGACGGCTGCCGCCGCACCGTCAGACATCTGCGAAGAATTCCCCGCTGTGACTGTTCCTTTGACGTGAAACGCTGGTTTCAGCGAAAGCAAAGCTTCCAGCGAAGTGTCGGCGCGCGGACCTTCGTCCATCTTGAGCATGATTTCTTGCCGCTTCGGCTTCGCGCCGTTCGGTGTTGTGAAACTCACCGCCACCGGCACTACTTCATCGTCGAATTTGCCACTTTGAATCGCGGCCAGCGCCTTCTGATGACTGCGAAAAGAAAATTCGTCCGCCGCCTCGCGCGTCACCCCGAAGCGCTGGCCCACGCGCTCAGCCGTAAGCCCCATGTTGAGGTAAGCGTCAGGATAGTTGTTGACGAGCCACGGATTGGGCGAGATCTTGTGGCCGCCCATCGGAATCATCGTCATTGACTCCGTCCCGCCGGCGACGATTGCCTCGGCCCCGCCGCTCATGATCCGTTCAGCCGCCATGGCAATCGCCTGCAATCCCGAAGAACAAAAGCGATTGATCGTCAGCGCCGAGACCTCGACCGGCAGCCCTGCCCGCAGTGACGCGATGCGGGCCACGTTCATCCCCTGTTCAGCTTCGGGCATCGCACAGCCCAGGATTACGTCTTCAATTTCTTTGGCGTCGAGTTGCGGCACGCGCTCCAGCGCACCCTTAATGGCAATGGCGGCCAGTTCATCGGGACGAGTAGCACGCAGCGTGCCTTTGTAGGCGCGTCCCACGGGAGTGCGAACGGAGGAGGCGATTATGACTTCTCGCATGATGATTCTCAATTCTCCAGGACTGTATCCAGTTAACTTTGATGCTTGCCATCCATCGGGGGCTTCACGTCCGACTTTAGCCACCACTGGAATCAAACGGTGATGTATTCCGTTGTAGCGCTGGGGGCGGGGATCTGATCCCCGTGCTGCCGCATCCCTTCGAGATGAAACTCCATTGCTTCGCGGATGAGTTCTTTTACCTCGTCGAGCGTGGCGCCGGCTACGCCCAAGCCCGGAAGGTCCGGCGCGTAAGCGCCCCAGCCGGTCGGAGACTTTTCATAAATGACAAGATATTTCACTTCAACCCCGCACTTTCAATCAACGACAAGATTAAACTTCGTTTCACTTGCCCGGAGCAAAAAAGTAATAGTCCGCCGTATAACTGCTCTTCGATTCTGCATCGTGATGGGCCGCGTCGCAGCCTTCCGCCGGTGGCCTCCCGCCCTTCGTGTGCACTCGCTGTATGCTGGTCACCTTCGCGAGCACGCCCTTTCCCGAGTTACTCGCGACTTTCACCAGCAGCCACGGAATGGAATCTGCATCAAGCGAATCTACTTGAGCCGCAGCCTTGCCTGTCACTTCGCTGCCATCCTTCAGCTTCCACGTCGGACCCGCGGAGTGCTGACCAATGACCGTGTCATCTCGATCGCGGAGCTCCGCCTCGGGACCTTTCAAAGTCCAACTGAATCTATCCCCCGCAGCGGCTTGGCACGCATAAATCTGTGAACCGGAGGCGTGCACGAACAACACAACCTCTTCGCCGGCGGGAACCTGAATCGAATCCGGAACATCCGGCGCAGACTCTTTTCGGGGAGAGTCTTTCTGAGTATTCGCTTGGGCGTTTGTCGGCGGAATTCCAAGCATAAGGACGAACAGCCCCGCAGCAGCAGCTAGTAGAGGTCTCGGCATGAGAGCGATTGTAGCAGCCGATGGCCAAGCCCGATCACGGCTTCTCCCAATGTGTGGCATGGAATTGCTTGGGATCGAACGTGCCAGAGTCGAGTTTCACATTGCCCTGAATGTTCGAATACTCTTCGCTGAAAACCTTCTTGTCATTTGCGTAAACTTCGACCCGGGCCGCCACCCATCCACCGGCCATTTCACGGTAGTCTTCAAAGCGAACATCCTGAAAAGCCTTCGGGTCAGCGCGGGTGGGCTCAAAGAGTCGGACAAACAGGAGCCGTTTCTTTTCCACCCAAAACTGTTTGGACTTCAGATCGCCCTGCTCTGCTCCCACGACATAAACCGGCAGCCCCTCCCAGGTTTCCTCGTGAACCTTTTTAAGGTCGTAGCCTTCGCCTTTCACAACATTATCCGTGATCTCCGCGGCCTGGCCATAAACGTCGAATCCCAATACCAGGAGCATATTCACCAGGGGCCGGGTTGCCGACACTTTGCCACCCTTGAATATTGTGAGCGTTCCATCGACCATCAGATATCCGTCACCGTTGCTGGGAGGTCCAATATCAATCCGCAGTTTTCCGGGCGGCGCCAGCGCTTCGTACCATGTTTCTACTTTGGTCGTGCCATCGGGATTGTAGGTCGTACTCTTCTGTATGAAAGTCAGAGTTTTGTACCATGAATTGGCGTAGCGATCATGCATAGCGCGCAACACGTCGTCTCCGCTTCGGACGGCCTGGGCGTGAGCGAGAGGCGTAAAAGTAATGAAGAGGGCGACCGAGAGACTTATGCGTTTCATATAGGTTCGCGACTTGATAAGGCTTAGACGAAAAAGAGACAGAAAGGTCCCCTGACATCTCGCTTAATTCCTCAGCGTCTTCCCCGTCTTTAGCGTGTACTGAATTCTTTCTTGCGTTTTCTTCTCGCCGCACAGCGATTTAAATCCCTCGCGCTCCAGATCCAGAATGTACTGTTCACTCACGAGCACGCCGGGCGTAACATTCCCGCCGCATAACACTTCAGCGATCTTCGCGGCCAGCTTCACTTCATAGTCGGTAATGAAATCTCCTTGTCGCATCAGGTGCACTCCCATCTTCAGAGTGGCGAGAAGGCTTTCTCCGGGGGCAGGAATGTCGGTCCTCGGAACCGGCGGTTCATATCCGGCGCGCACCATGTCTAGCGCGCGAGCCTTGGCATCGGAAAGCACCCGCTCTCGATTCATGCTGATGCGGTCCCTATCGCCGAGAAAGCCGAGGCTGCGGGCCTCGTGGGCGGAAGTCGCAACCTTGGCCGTGGCAATTGTTTCGAATGCGCGCTTCATCGCCTCCAACATCTCGATGGATCCAGCGAGCGCGTCTCCAGTACCCTTGCCGCCGCGGGCAACCGTTGCGCCATCCACCGCGCGCAATAACATCTCTTTGCATCCGCCGCCGCCGGGCAGCAACCCCACTCCAACTTCCACCAGCCCGGTGTAAAGCTCTGCATGCGGCTGGCGCGCCGCAGCGTGCAGAGAGATTTCCGTGCCCCCGCCCAGACACAAACCGAAAGCCCCTGCCACTACTGGCTTCGGCGAAAATTTAATGGCCTGGGTCATCCTTTGAAACTGCCGGATGGCCAGATCCACATCGTCCCATTCTTCCTCCTGCACGCTCATGAGCAGAAGCATTAAGTTTGCCCCCACGGAAAAATTCGTGGCGTCATTGGTGATGACGAAGGCGTCAAAGTTGTCGCCCGGACCGCCGGGCTTCAACGTTTGCAGGATCAAGCTGACGATGTCGGCGCCCAGCGAATTCATTTTGCTGTGGAACTCAATACAGCCCACGCCGTCACCGAGATCGACCAGCGACGCCCCGGAATTTTTCTTTACCACTCCGTTCGACTTCTTAGCGACCGTCACCGACCACACGCCTGCCGGAACTTGAACCGCTTGCCAGTTGCGGGTCGCCAAGTCCCAGTACTTGCGTCCAGAAGCGGTTTTAGGATCGTCCGCGTACCAGGACTTTTGTCCCGAGGCGAGGAGCTTCTCTACGTTCGCGGCCACCGGCTTGCCTTCTTTTTTCATGCGCGCAACGGTGGCTTCTACTCCCGCTGCGTCCCACAATTCAAACGGGCCGAGTTCCCAGTTAAAGCCAAGCTTCATCGCGCGGTCGACCTCTACGATTGAGTCGGAAATCTCCGGCACGCGATTGGCCGAGTAAGTCCACAAATCGGAGAGAGCCGCCCACAAGAACTGACCTGCCTTGTCGCCCTTCTGCGGCCCGCCGCCTTCCATGCCAAGCAGCATGCGCAGCCGCGCGCCCGTGTCCTCAACGTTCTTCGCCATATCGAGCGCGGCAAACTTCGGCTTCTGCCGCGGATGATATTCCAGCGTCTTCCAATCGACGGCCATGCGCTCGTCTTCTTTTCCCGCGCCACTCTTCACTTTCTTATAAAAGCCGCCCTTGGTTTTATCTCCCAGCCATTTGCGCTGCAGCATCTGCGTGAAAAAATCCGGCAGCCGCAGATCGCTGCGCTCGTCGTGCACGTTCGCGGTCATATTGCCAACCACGTGTCCCAGAATGTCCAGTCCCACCAAATCGATCGTGCGGAACGTCGCCGACTTTGGCCAGCCGACGGCCTGCCCCGTCAGCGCGTCCACATCTTCGATCGTCAAATCCATTTCCTGCATCAGGCGCATTACGTTTAACACTGAAAACGTCCCAATGCGGTTCCCAATAAAGTTAGGCGTGTCTTTCGCGACGACTACTCCCTTGCCCAGGCTCACATCGCAGAAGTGAGAAATCGCATCCATCGCCGCCTGATCGGCGTCCGGCGTAGGAATTATTTCGAGCAATCGCATGTAGCGGGGAGGGTTAAAAAAATGCGTTCCAAACCATGATCGCCGGAAATCGTCGGAAAATCCTTCCGCAATTTTCCCCACCGGCAGCCCACTGGTATTAGTCGTCACAATCGTCCCCGGATTGCGGATGGCTTCAACTTTTCGTAGCAGGCCGCGCTTGATCTCGAGATTCTCCACCACCGCTTCAATAATCCAGTCCACCTCGGCCAGCTTTTTCAAGTCATCTTCAAAGTTGCCCACCGTCACCAGGCGGGCGAACGCCGAGTCCATGAAGGCCGCAGGCTTGGATTTTCTAGCAGCATCCAGGCCCGCCGCGGCGATCTTGTTGCGCGCCGGAACGTCAGCGTCCGGCGGAACAATGTCGAGCAGGTAACTGGGGACGCCAGCATTCGCAAAGTGCGCGGCAATGCGCGCGCCCATGGTTCCGGCGCCAAGGATAGCAACTCTATTAATCCGTTTCATGATCGGAGCCTCAATTTCTTCCGCGGTTCCCTACAATTCTGGGTGAGCGCGCACATAATCGAGCGCCCGCTGAACCATTTGCTTCTCACCTTTGTAAGCGAGCATTGACGAGCCTTCCTCTAGAGCCACCCAACGCGCTCGCGCGACTTCAATTCGCATTTCTGGCGCAATTTCATTGATGCGGCCCGATCGGTATTTCATTAGATAGAAGCTGACGATCTTGAACACGCGCTGCCCATCGCCCCACGCCCGGGTGTAAACGTACTTAATATCCTCTAACTTGGTTACCACCTCGGCTGTGATACCCGTTTCCTCGTAAACCTCGCGCACAGCGGTGTCCGCCGCCTTCTCGCCCGGGTCGACCAGACCCTTCGGGAGGGCCAGCACGGGTTTGCGCTTGGCTCGTCCTGACCGACTGGTGGAGCGCGAGGTATCGCCGCCTGGCTCGATAGCGGCCATCCACCATACCCCATCCCGGTTTCGGACGACCACCCCTCCGGCTGATATCTCCCGCACCATATTCCGCGAAATTACCAGAAGCACTGGAGTTAGTCACCTTGCCGGCCGAAGGAGTAATAGTACAGTAACCTCTCCAGGAATCGCTCGTAACTCATGTAGCACCAAAGTGGAATGCAGCGCTGCACCAAAAAGTGGCATCCTAGATGTTGTGGCAGGAAGGGCGTTCTGGCAGTAAGATCGGCGGCACAGAGGCGCTGGCGGTAGAAGTTGTGAGCGGCGAGTGGATTCGAAACGAGGGGTTCCGGTGAAGAGTCTTGGCAAGATCATCCGGTCCGTGCAAGCCTTCGGAAGGGAATTGTCCCGCAAAGGCGTCGGTACTGAGCCCCGCTCTCCTGTCATCGGCCTCGCTCTCGGCGGGGGCTTCGCCCGCGGCATGGCTCACATCGGAGTCCTGAAGGTCCTCGAAGAAGAAGGCATTCCAATTCGCCTCATCGCAGGCACCAGCGTGGGCGCACTCATTGGAGCTTCCTATTGCAGCGGTGTATCCGTTCAGGAACTTGAAGCGCTCTCGCGCTCGGTTCGCTTTGCCACATTCGCCCGCTGGACCGTTTCTCGCTTCGGCTTCGCCAGTAACGATCGCATGGTGGCCTTCCTGGCACGTACTTTGAAAGTGAAGACCTTCGAGGAATTGCGCATCCCTCTCGGCGTCACCGCAACCAACTTCAACACCGGCGAAGCCGTAGTTTTTCACTCGGGCGAGATCAGCGATCCGGTGCGGGCAAGTTGCGCGTATCCTGGAATGTTTTTGCCGGTGAACATTCGCGGCCAATGGCTGGTCGATGGCATGCTCTCGCATCCCGTGCCCTCGCGCCCACTACGCGACATGGGCGCCGAGCGCGTCCTTGCAGTCCATTTGAAAGGACAGTGGTCGAAAGACGGCGCGCCGCGCCATTTGTTCGACGTGATTGGACAATCCTTCGCCATAGCCCAGGACCAGATGAGCCATCTGTGGCGGGGCGCCGCTGATATCGTGGTCGAACCCGACGTGGCCGGTTTTGCCTACGATGACTTTAAGCGTGCCGGAGAACTCATTCGAGCCGGAGAAGTGGCCATGCGCAAAGCGCTGCCGGACGTGCTGCGGTGGATGGAAAAGCCCGTTGAAGCCTTAATTCCCACAACGTCAACCCCGGTCGTAACCCCTGCGCCGATGTCGGCGGATTAAGAACAGCCCTCACTATCAGTTTACCCTCGCCTGCTTCCTAATCGAAAAACGAAGAGGCACAAGAACGCTTTACTGATATGCCTTCGTGTACCTTTGCGTCCTTTATGATTGATGAATTTAAGACACCACCACTCGCAGCCGTTTCATTGACTTGCCCTTTCCTCCCACGTAACATTCAGCGCCAGTGATCGGCCAAACCATTTCGCATTACCGAATGATAGAAAAGCTCGGTGGTGGCGGCATGGGTGTGGTCTACAAATCGGAAGACGTCAAACTGCACCGCTTCGTTGCCCTGAAATTCCTGCCCGACCTTGTCGCCAAAGATCCGCAGGCCCTCGCACGTTTTCAACGCGAAGCGCAAGCCGCCTCCGCTCTGAACCACCCGAACATCTGCACTATCTACGAAATTGACGAACACGACGGCCAGACCTTCATCGCCATGGAGTTTCTGGACGGCGTCACCCTCAAGCACGCCATCGGAGCCCGCCCGCTCGATACCGACACGCTGCTGCAACTGGCTATCGAAATTGCCGATGCGCTCGACGCCGCTCACGCCGAAGGCATTGTGCATCGCGACATCAAGCCTGCGAACATCTTTGTCACCAAGCGAGGTCACGCCAAGATTCTCGACTTTGGGCTGGCGAAAGTAAGCTCCCGCTCTTCCGGCAACACCGTCGGCGCTACCCAAACCATGGATGCGGCCCACCTCACCAGCCCCGGCACCATGCTGGGAACTGTCGCGTACATGTCGCCGGAACAAGTGCGAGGCAGGGACCTCAATGCCCGCTCCGATCTGTTTTCCTTTGGTGCGGTCCTTTACGAAATGGCTACCGGCGAAGTGCCCTTCCATGGAGAAAGCTCGGCGGTGATCTGCGAAGCCATCATGAATCGCGCCCCAGTCGCGGTAGTACGTTTGAATCACGAAGTGCCGGCCAAACTGGAAGACATCATCAATAAAGCTCTGGAGAAAGACGCGAATCTGCGCTACCAGCACGCTTCCGAGATGCGCAGCGACCTGCAACGCCTGAAGCGCGACACCGAATCAGGGCGCATGGCGCCGCCCACCTCCATGCCCGGCGAACAATCTGGCGCCGCAGTGGCATTGTCTTCCGGAGTCCAGAGCTCTCAGCGAAGCGCCGCGAGCGCCGGGGCCGCAGCCCCTTCAGGTGAGAAGCCTGACTACAAAGTCATCGGCGGAATCGCCGCTATCGTTTTGCTCGCAGCGCTGGTCGCCGGTTTCTGGTTCTTCAAACCGCGTTCCGCGCCCGTCGTCAGCACCCCCAGCCAAAAAACCGTAGCCGTGCTACCGCTGCAAAATCTTGGAGCCGACAAAGAGCTCGATTTTCTCCGCCTTGCCCTCGCCGACGAGATCGCAACCTCTCTTAGCTACGTTCGTTCGCTTTCCATCCGGCCATTCGCCACGACCAGCAAGTACGACTCGCCCACGCTCGATCTGCAAGAAGCCGGCCACGCCATGCACGTGACCGACGTTATCACCGGGCACTTTCTAAAAGAAGGTTCGCAACTGCAAATCACGCTGGAAGCAATTGATGTTGAAAACAATCGCACGCTATGGCGCGACACCATGACCGTCGCCGCCCCCGACATGATCGCCATGCGCGGCCAGATCACGTCGAAAGTTCGCCAGGGTCTGGTTCCGGCCTTAGGCGTGGCAGCCGATTCAGCCGACCCCGGCACTCGTCCCAGGAACGAAGAGGCCTACGACCTGTATCTCCGCAGCATCGCGATGCCGCACGATCCCCAACCTAACAAAGATGCCATCGCCATGCTCGAGCGAGCCGTCGGAATGGACCCGACATACGCGCCCTCGTGGAACGCATTGGGATATCGCTACTACTATGACTCGCAATACGGCGGCGGCGGCGAAGCCATGTTTCAGCGCTCGAATGCCGCTCTGGAAAGGGCCTTGGTTCTGGATCCGAATCTGGTCGATTCGGCCGCCCAATTGATATCGATGCGTGTGGAACGAGGAGAGCTTGTAAAGGCTTACCACGAAGCCAAAGCCCTGACCGAGCGCCATCCGCAGAGTCCCGCCGCTCACTTCAGTTTGGCCTACGTCTTGCGATACGGTGGTGTGCTGGATGAGTCCGGCCGCGAGTGCGATACCGCCCTGGCTCTCGATCCTGGAAACTATCAGCTCCGCTCCTGTTCCATCAATTTCGATGAACAGGGGAACTATGCCCGAGCCAATGACTATCTCCAACTCGATGCCGGCTCGCAATGGGTGTTGGCGAACTTAGTGCGCCATTATCTTCACACCGGCGAACTGGATAAAGCCCGGGAGACCGCTGCCAAGGTGTCGAACGATAATCTGCGGAACCGGATGCTCGCTGGCTGCCTGAATCACCTGCCGGCCGCAGAACTGGATCCGATGATGCGCGAACATGAAGTGCAACTATTGGCTAACCCCGACCCCGAGAACCGCTATACCGGCGCACCCGCCTTCGCCTTCTGCGGAAAGAATGATGTCGCTTTGCGCATTTTGAAAAGTGGCATCGAAGGCAGGTACTGCGCCTACACCGCGCTGCAAAATGATCCGCTGCTCGCCAGGCTGCGAGGCACGCCGGAGTTTAATCAGATCCTCGCGGAAGCGAAGAAATGCCAGGCTGATTTTCTGGCGCAACGATCGCAACCCTGACATTGCTGTCCGAAACCGCATCCCATCATCTTCCCGCACGACTTCAATCTCGCCGCCTTCGGGATTGTGAATCTCGAAATACTGAACGCCTTAGCGATCCCGCTGGATGTCGTCAGAGCCTCATCAAGCCGGCACTTTCTCCGCCTCCTCGCGAATCCTCTTCCAGGCGTTCTCCACATGCCTTGTCTCCGTGTGCGTCTGTCCTACGCAAAGCCGCAACGTCATTTTCCCGTCCAGCTTCGTGTGCGTCAAAAATAAATCTCCGCTGCGATTTAGCCGTTCCATGATTGTCTGATTCGCCGCGTCTCCGCCCTTGTGTCGAAAGCAGACCAGGTTCAGGGGCACCGGCGCCGCCAGCTCAAAGTTGTCGTCCTCGCGCACCCAATGCGCGAACGTTTGCGCCAGTTGCACGTGGCGGCGAATATGATACTGCAAGCCTTCCACGCCGTAATGACGGATTACGAACCACAACTTCAGTGACCGGAATCGCCGGCCGAGTTGGATGTGCCAATCTCGATAGTCGATCACCGCTCCCGATTCCGTGGCCTGATTGCGTAAGTACTCTGGCAAAATGCTCAGCGTCTGAATCAACGCTTTGCGGTCTGCGACCCAAAAGCAGTTGCAATCGAAGTTGGTGAACATCCACTTATGCGGATTGAAGTTATAACTGTCGGCGAACTCCAGTCCATTTTGCAGGTGGCGAAACTCAGGGCAAAGCGCGGCTGTACCGGACATCGCCGCGTCCACATGCAGCCAAAGATTATTCTCGCGGCACACGCGGCCGATCTCGTCGATGGGGTCCATCGCGTTCGAAGAAGTTGTGCCAACCGTGGCGCAGACAAAGCAGGGAACCAGTCCAGCGCGCCTGTCGGCTTCGATCTGGCGCGCCAGAGCATCGGGACGCATTGCGAACTTCTCATCAACTTCGATCAGCCGCAGATTGGAAATGCCGATGCCAGCGATCATCGCCGCCTTCTGCAGCGAGGAATGAGTCTGCGTAGAAGCGTAAGCGACAACGCGTCCGTCGCTTCCCGTCTGATTGCTGATGTAGTTCGTAGCGCGTTCCCGAGCCGCCAACAGCGCACACAGGGCCGCGCTTGACGCCGTGTCTTGAATCACCCCGCCCCCGCTGCTCGATGATAGGAATTTATCTGGCAGGCCAAGCATGGACACAAGCCAGTCGAGCACATGCGTTTCCAGTTCCGTGCAGGCCGGACTCGTTGACCATAACATTCCTTGCACTCCAAGCCCGGAAGACAGAAGATCTCCAAGAATTCCGGGGCCGGAAGCATTGCACGGAAAGTAGGCGAAGAAATTCGGTGACTGCCAGTGCGTTACGCCGGGCAGAATCAATTTCTCAACATCCTTCAGCAACGCGTCAAACGGCTCGCCTTGCGCCGGAGGATTCACTGGAAGTGATGCGCGAATCTCCCCCGGCTTCGCCTGCGAGAGCACCGGAAACGATTCGATGCGGGACTGATAATCCGCGATCCAGTCCACCACGGCATGGCCATGGCGGCGAAATTCGTCGGGAGTCATGTGGAAAGATTGTTCGTCAGGCACTGATTAACCTCAGAAGATGGATGGAAATCAATAAAACAGAGTGATCGTACCAGAGGCTTCCGGTTTCCTTCGTAGACCTTAGCATCCTCTTTGGTTGATTCTTCTTTGACGCTCTAAGCAAATTGCCCAAAATATAATCGCGTCTTGTAGTCGAAGGCGACGCGACCTTCGGTGGAGTTCGCGTCGAACATGCGATGCAACTCCGTCAGCATCGGCGCGTGTTGCGGATGCCCGGGCCCCGGCGCATATGACGACGAAAGCAGCCGCCCTTCCAACCCGGCATAATCGAATTCCTGGCGCATCTCAAACAGTAATTCTTTGAATGGGACAGGATCGAAGAACTCATTAACCGCCGACGTGGTGTGCTCGTGGCGCACGGCTTTGTAGTCGGTCCCGTAAGTCAACAGTAATTGTTCGTACTCGCGCAAGAAATCTGTCGAATCCGTGAGACGCTCGTTCCACAGAAGGACGAGCCAACCTCCGGCCCTGAGGATGCGGACGAATTCGCCGCGTGACCGCTCGCGATCGAACCAGTGCGCGGCCTGCGCCGCGGTCACAAAGTCCACGCTCTGATCGCCGAGAGTGGTCGCCTCGGCGGTTCCCGCAATACTGGTGAAGGTCCGAAATTCTTGAAGCAGACGTTCCCCGGCCTCGCGCATTTCAGCATTCGGCTCGACACCGAAGACTCGATTGCGATTTTCCAGCAGCGTGCGAGTCCAGATGCCGGTGCCGGAGGCGATGTCGGCGATTACATGGCTTCCGGCCAGGCCGCACTCTTCCTGGAGCGTCCGCAAAACTCCTGCCGGATAACCCGGCCGGTAGCGCACATAGTTTGCGACGCGATCGGAAAAGCGTGTCGTAGCGTTGGACGCGGGCATCGGTCCTTCAAAGTGGCAAGTTTTTTCATCTTGCCGGAACCCCATTTTAATTGCAGGATAGTGTTATTGTCCCTCCCCCGCAGCTCCCTGTACTTCAAGCTTGAATGACGGTCGATAGGTAATTGTCGAAGAACGCGGATCCCTCCACCGCCATTTGCGATACCATTTCCACATAAGGTATGAAAGTTTGCCTCGCATGAGAGTTGTCATCAAAGTCGGCACGAGTTTAATTGCGCCCGGCGGCCAGATCGACGCGAATCTGCTGCGCGCCATGGTTGATCAATTCGATCTCAACCACAACGAATATCTGATCGTAACCTCAGGTGCGATTGCCGCAGGCATGTCCGGCCTGGCGCTGCGCAAACGGCCCAGCGGCGTCCCCGGCATGCAGGCCTGCGCGGCCGTTGGTCAAAGCAAGCTGATGCACACCTACGAGCGTCTGTTCTTTGGCAAAAAAGTAGTCGCGCAACTTCTTCTTTCGAGCGATGACTTTACCTCTCCCGTCCGCTACCGCAATTTGCAAAATGCGCTGGCGGAACTACTTTCGCTGGGAGTGGTCCCGATCGTGAATGAAAATGACAGCGTCTCCGTTCGTGAGTTGGAGGGAGCTTTCGGCGACAACGACGAGTTGAGTGCATTGCTGGCCACTGCCGTGAAAGCGGATTGGTTATTGCTATTGACTAACGTGGACGGCTTCCTTGTTCCCAACGGAGGCAAAAAACCCAAACTGCAACGAGTCATTCGCAAACTCACTCCGGCGCTCGAAGCGCAATGCAACGGTAAGAGTACGCTGGGACGAGGCGGCATGATTTCCAAATTGCGCGCTGCGAAGCTGGCCAGCGAAGGCGGGGTTCATGTGGCCATCGTAAATGGAAGGCATCCTCAGGGGATTACGCTGGGAATGGAACGGAAGATCGGAACCTACTTTCCGCCGCAGGTGCGAAACTAAATGGCGACAACGATTGCCACGCCAGTTTCCACGAAGGAAAAGCTTCTGCGTGCGCGCGAGGCGAGCGCTAAGCTGGCGCTGCTTTCCACGAAGGAGAAGAACGCGGTGCTGCTGGCAATTGCAGACGCAATTGAAGCGCACGCGCAGACAATTCTTGCAGCGAACCGCGAGGACGTGCAAAGCTGCGGGCTTGAAGGCTCCATGCTTGACCGTTTGTTACTGACCACGGCGCGCATAAACGAGATGGCGCAAGGAGTGCGGGAAGTCGCCGCGCTCGGCGATCCAATTGGGGAGATCCTGGCGGAGTGGACGCGCCCGAATGGCCTGCACATTCGCAAGGTCCGCGTGCCCCTGGGCGTGGTGGGAATTATCTACGAATCCCGCCCAAACGTCACCGTCGACACGGCTGTGCTCGCTTTGAAAGCCGGCAACGCCATCGTCTTGCGCGGAGGGAAAGAAGCCGCGCGCAGCAATCAGAAGCTAGTGGAGATTCTTGCCGCTGTGCCGGGCGTGCCCGAAGGTGCCATCGAGCTTCTCGATTCCAGCACGCGTGATTCGGTGCAGGAACTGATCAAGGCTCGCGGGCTGGTGGATGTGATTGTCCCGCGCGGCGGAGCTGGATTAATTGCCTTCGTCACAGAAAACTCTACGGTACCCGTCATCGAAACTGGGGCAGGGAACTGCCACATCTTTGTCGACCAATCCGCGGACTTTGAAATGGCCGATCGAATCGTGATCAACGCCAAGACGCAGCGTCCGTCGGTATGTAACGCCGCAGAGAAATTGTTAGTCCACGAAAACATCGCCGCGGCATATGTTCCACGAATCGTGAAGGAGCTAATACAGGAAGGAGTCGAAGTGCGTGGCGATGACAAGTCTCGCACTCTCGCGGCTGGTCTGAAAATTGTGCCCGCTGCAGAGGAAGACTGGTGCGAAGAGTATTCTCGGCTTTGCATAGCCGTTCGCGTGGTAGCGAACGTCGACGAGGCGATTGACCACATCAATCGCTATTCAACGAAGCACTCCGACTCAATCATTACGGGAGAGGAAACGAATGCCCGCAAATTCCTCCGCGGAGTGGATTCAGCCGCAGTTTACTGGAATGCTTCAACGCGTTTCACCGACGGTGCGGAATTCGGCTTCGGCGCCGAGATGGGCATCAGCACGCAGAAACTGCACTGCCGCGGTCCCTTCGCGCTGGCGGAACTTACTTCTTCGAAGTACGAGATTGTCGGGACGGGGCAGGTTCGGTAACTTTTCCCCACAATTTGGAGTTCTCAATTTCTGCGCTCAGCCCTGCGCTAAGGTAATAGTCGTGGTTCTCGCTCACGTCGCTAAGGCCGGTGCCCCGGCTCGCGGGAATAATTTTGAGAGGCTTAAACTTCCTACGTGCGCGCTTCATCTGCATAGCGTAACACCTCGCTGTGCTACCTTATTTACTTTCCCCGCGAGACCCTTATGAGACTGTTCTCATCAGTTCTTTTTTCCATCGTCATCTTACTTTCATTTCTGATGTCCAGCGCGGCTGCCAACGCTCCTGAGTCTTCGACTCCCCCTCAATCCATCTTCGGTTTTCGCGACGCCGTTGCCGAAAACGCCACAGAAGCCCGCTTCCTCGCCGTGCCCGATCCTAAACTTGCCGAAGAGCACCTCCGCACGTTGACGAAAGCCCCGCACATGGCGGGCACGCCCGAAGACAAAGCCACCGCGGATTACGTAGCACAGAAATTTCGCGATGCCGGGCTCGAGACCGAGATCGTCGAGTACAAAGTGTGGATCAACTATCCCGTGGAAATATCAGTGGACGTTACCGCGCCCGCCGGAGTCGAAATGCACGGCCCCACCCGCGAGCATGTCGATGGAGATCCCTACGACAACGACCCGCGCGTGGTGATGCCGTTCAGCGGCATGTCGCCCTCAGGCGATGTTGAAGCTGACGTGGTCTATGCGAATTACGGTACTCCGGAAGATTTCGAGAAACTGGATAAGTTGAAGATCGATGTGCGCGGCAAGATCGTCCTGGTGCGCTACGGCCAAAACTTCCGCGGCGTGAAGGAGTTCATTGCGCAAGAACATGGCGCGGCGGGAGTAATCATCTATTCCGATCCTTTCGACGATGGCTGGCGTCGCGGCGACAAATATCCCGACGGCCCATGGCGCCCCGACACCGGCGTGCAGCGCGGATCGGTAGGATACATGTTCAAATTCCCCGGCGATCCGACCACGCCTGGAATTGCGTCGTTGCCATCGCTGCCAGACACCAACCGGACTCCTCCGGAACAGTCTGCGCAGATGCCGAGGATTCCAGTTACACCGCTTTCTTATCACGACGCTTCTCCAATCCTTCAACATCTCGGTGGGCCCGACTCCCCGCGCGAGTGGCAAGGTGCGCTGCCCTTTACCTACCACGTTGGCCCGGGACCTGTGCGCGTGAAGATGCATCTCAAACAGGATTATCAGTTCCGCACCCTGTGGGATGTAATCGGCCGCGTGCGCGGCAACGAATCGCCCGACGAGTGGGTTGTGGCGGGAAATCACCGCGACGCTTGGGTCTATGGAGCGGTGGATCCGAACAGCGGCACGGCGGCGATGCTCGAAACTGTGCACGGAGTTGGCGAGTTGATGAAGACCGGCTGGAAGCCAAAGCGCACGATAATTTTTGGAAGCTGGGACGGCGAAGAAGAAGGCCTGATCGGTTCAACCGAATGGGCCGAGCAATACGAATCAGAATTGGCTGGCGCACCCGCCTATTTCAACATGGATGTTGCTGTTTCCGGTCCGAAGTTCGGTGCTTCGGCAGTCCCGAGCTTGAAGCAGTTCTTGCGCGATATCGCTACGTCTGTTCCCAGTCCGCGGGGCGGGACTCTGTATGAGGCATGGCAAAAAAATGATCAGCCGGCACTTGCTTCCGCTCAGTCACCCGCCGAAGCCATCGGCGACACGCGCCGAATCCCCGCGGCGAATGTTAAAAGCGATGTCCCGGTTGGCGATCTCGGTAGCGGGTCCGATTACAGCGCCTTCCAGCAACACCTCGGCGTGCCTTCCACCGATATTAGTTCTACCGGTCCGTACGGTGTTTACCATTCCGTGTTCGATAATTTTGCGTGGTTCAAGAAGTTTGGCGATCCCGATTTCATCTACGAGCAGCAAATGGCGCGAGTGTTTGGCCTGGAGGCTATGCGCATGGCTGACGCTGATGTGCTGCCTTACGACTACGAAGAATATGGAAAAGAGATTTCCGCATACCTCGACACCGCAAAGAAAAGGGCGGAGGCCAAACTCGGCGAGCATATGCTTGATATGAGTGCCGTGACTGCGGCTGCGAGACATTTTCAGGAGGCGGGAGCAAAGATATTGGCGAAGCAGAAAAACCCTCCGCGAGATTCAACACGGTTGAACCGCGCGCTGCTCGCCGCCGAACGGGCGCTGCTGGTGCCGGAAGGACTGCCGCATCGTCCATGGTTTCGTCACGCGATCTACGCTCCGGGGGAATATACGGGATATGCCGCAGTAGTGATTCCGGGAGTGAACGAAGCTCTCGACAAAGCAGACGCGGAGCGGGCACGGCAACAGTTGGCCGTTCTGACCGCGGCGCTGGAGCGTGCCGCCAAAGTGCTGGAAGGATACAGGTAAACCACGTTGACTAGTCATCTGACTAGTCGTATAGTTGGCTTGGAGGCGACCATGGGATCCTGGCAGCTACAGGAGGCGAAGGCTAGGTTCAGCGAGTTCCTTGATGCCGCCTTGAAAGAAGGGCCGCAAGTGGTGACTCGCCGAGGCGTTGAGGCCGCCGTACTCGTTCCTATCGGCGAATGGCGCAGGATCAAGAGCGCGTCGCGTCCTGGCATTAAAGAATTGCTGCGGGCTGGTCCTCGCTTTGAGAACCTTATCCCGCCGCGTAGAAAGTGGAAACGTCGTGCTCCAGTGGAGTTCGAGTGATACGTTATCTGCTCGATGCGAACATAATTTCGGAACTTCATAAGCCGAAGCCGCATGGAAGGGTGCTTGCGTGGTTCGATAGCCTCAGGGAGGACGAGGTTTGTCTTTCGGCTGTCACGCTATTGGAACTCCAGGAGGGCATCGAGCGCACACGCAGCCAAGATATAGCCAAAGCCGATGCCATCGAGTCATGGGTCGAAGATTTGGAGAACTCTTCGATCATTTTAGCGATGGACGGACGCTGCTTCCGCGAAACCGCACGCACAATGGTGGGTAAGCAAGACGACCTGCTGTACGATGCAATGATCGCGGCCACCGCTCGGGTACACAGACTCACCGTAGCGACGCGGAACGAAAAAGACTTCAAGCTTCTTCGCGTAGAAATTATCAACCCTTTCAAGTTCCGCTAGCTCATGAACGCCACTCACGCTCTCGGTCAATTCCTCCGCACGCTGCCGCATTCAGCGGCGGCCACGTTTCTTGCCTTATTTCCCATCGTCGATCCCTTCGGCGGCATCCCCATTTTCTTCTCAATGACGTCTGCCTGGACGGCCAAAGACCGCCAACGCACCGCCTTAAAAACCGGCGTCTGGGTCTTCGTCATCCTGGTCACGTTTCTATTTTTTGGCCGCTTCGTCTTGTATTTCTTCGGCATCTCGCTGCCAGTCCTGAAAATTGCCGGAGGGCTGATTGTCGCGAATACCGCCTGGGGAATGGTCACTTCGCATGCGCGCATTACTCCAGAAGAAAGTCACGAGGCCGAGGACAAAGCAGATATCTCGCTTACGCCGCTTGCCATGCCGCTCATGTCGGGGCCAGGGGCGATTGGCGTCGTCATGGGCCTCGCCGCGCACGTCGACAGCGCTGCTTCTTACATGGGGATGGTCATTGGTATTGCGGCGGTCGCTCTGAGCGTTGTTCTTTTCTTCTACATGGGCGGTCCGTTGGTGCGTCGCCTGGGCCCAAGCGCAGTCGGCGCGATCAACAAGGTCTTCGGTTTTTTAATTCTCGCAATTGCGGTCCAGTTGGTATGGGATGGCATGGCTGACTTCCACAACTGATTTGCCGACGATCTTGGCTATCGTTCAGCGCCCATGCGGGTAGAGGAGGCGGCAATCCACTTGGGCAGCCGCTTGCGGACTTCTTCGGCAGGGACGGTACGGCCAGCTTCGCATCCCGAGTGCCTTCATCAATGGCGGCGAGAATTTCGGGCTCATCCCAGCACTATTTCTCTTTGACCTTCTCCGACAATTCGCGAAACTCTTTGGCTTGCTTGTGGCTCGCCTTTATTTGCAACTGTGCGAGCTGTCGTGATTTCTCAGTCGTCAGGATCGGCGCCAAGGCCTCCAGTTCCGTCGCTACTTCGCGTGCGTGATCGGCCTCTTTCAACATCAAATGTTCAAATTTCCGGACTGCCTCGTGGTGATCCATAGACCTCGCTTTGGGATAGATGCAAGTACGTGTTTTACTTTAACGACACCAGCCGCTCCACCAGCTCCGAATAATCCTTCTTCTCAATCCCGTGGACCTGCTTATTATATTCGTCAACCTTCGACGAATAATTCATCGAGCAGAATTTCGGGCCGCACATGGAGCAGAATGCCGCCTCTTTGTAGTAGTCGTCAGGCAAAGTTTCATCGTGCATGGATCGCGCCGTCTCGGGATCCAAAGATAAAGCAAATTGTTTTTCCCAATCAAACTTATATCGCGCGTAGCTCAAAGCGTCGTCGCGGTCACGCGCTCCCGGCCGTCCGCGGGCGATGTCGGCCGCGTGCGCGGAAATCTTGTAGGCAATGATGCCGTCTTTTACGTCTTTTTCATTCGGCAGCCCGAGATGCTCTTTCGGGGTCACGTAGCAAAGCATGGCCGCGCCGTACCATCCAATCATCGCCGCGCCAATGGCCGACGTAATGTGGTCATACCCGGGAGCGATATCGGTAACCAGCGGACCCAAGGTGTAGAACGGAGCTTCGTAGCAGAGCTCGACTTCTTTTTCCACCTGCTCTTTGATCTTATCCATCGATACGTGGCCAGGGCCTTCGATCATCACCTGCACGTCATGCTGCCATGCGATTTTCGTCAGCTCGCCTAAAGTTTTTAATTCGGCAAACTGAGCTTCGTCGCTGGCGTCGGCCACGCATCCTGGGCGCAATCCGTCTCCCAGCGAAAAGCTGACATCATACTTCTTGAAAATCTTGCAGATGTCGTCGAAGCACTCGTATAGAAAATTCTGCTTATGGTTGTAAGCCATCCACTGGGCAAGAATGGCGCCGCCGCGGCTCACGATCCCAGTGATGCGTTTCGAAATCAGCGGCAAATACTGGATCAACACTCCGGCATGGATCGTCATATAATCCACGCCATGCGCCGCCTGCTCTTCGATTACTTCTAGCATCACCTGCGCATTCAAGTCTTCGACACGCTTCACGCGCGCGATTGCCTCATAAATCGGCACAGTCCCAATCGGCACCGGCGAATTCCGCAGAATAGCCTCGCGAATTTCATGAATGTTGCCGCCGGTGGAAAGGTCCATTACCGTGTCAGCGCCGTAATGCACAGCGGTGTGCAGCTTCTTCAGTTCTTCTTTAATTTCGGAAGTAACCGCCGAGTTTCCAATATTCGCGTTGATCTTACACAAAGATGCAACGCCAATCGCCATCGGCTCCAGTTCCGGATGATTGATGTTCGCGGGAATAATCATGCGCCCGCGCGCCACTTCATCGCGCACTAGCTCGGGCGCGAGTTTTTCCCGGTGAGCGATATAACCCATCTCTTCCGTGATGACACCCTTGCGGGCGTAGTGCATCTGCGAAAAATTGCCAGTCGTATTCTCTTGCTTCCGGCGCGCTAGCCATTCTTTACGCGGCTCGGGAACCTGGGAGCCGGAACTGCCGTTGCCATTCTTGCCGTTCGGGGAAGTCATGACGGATTCGTCCTCACTGGATTTCATTTGCAAATTATACGCGTCCCCGGCGACGGTAGCCGCAGGCGACTGCATTTGCATGGCGCACTTACCGGATGCAAGCCCCAGGGTCTTGGGTGTAGATTTCCGACCGCATGCTTGAAATGGATGGCCGTTTTGCTAATCTCGGTGGCCGCATAGCCGCATAAATGTGGACTGCAACAAATTTATCTCGACGGGCGCTGTACTCTTGACCGACCTTGTTTATCGCAAACGTCCGGGCTTAGAATCTGATCCGTATTAACCAACCGTATTAACAAGGAGAAATCCTGTGCGAGTCCTCGGTCTCTTGCCAGCCTTATTGCTTGTTCTAGCTGTCGCCAGCGTCTGCCAATTATCGTCGCCCGCGAGGCCTTCGCCGGCATTCAGCCTCGATACCATCGATAAGACCGTCGATCCCTGCGTGGATTTTTACCAGTACGCCTGCGGCAACTGGATCAAGAATTCCGAAATTCCTCCTGACCAGTCGCAATGGGTGAGTTTCGTGGAACTGCACGAACGCAATCTCGACATCGAGCGCGAAATTCTGGAAAAGGCAGCGGCTGGCGGCGCCGGACGCAACCCCATTGACCAAAGAATTGGCGATCTCTACGGCTCCTGCATGGACGAGAAGGCCGTCGATGCAAAAGGCATCAACCCATTAAAGCCGGAGCTCGGCCGCATTGCAGCCGCGCAAGACAAAGGTTCGCTGATGGACGAGCTCGGCCGCCTCGACCTGATTGGATCGGGCTCACTATTCAGTTTCTATTCATCCCCGGACCTGCACAACGCCGATCAAGTCATCGCCTACATTGACCAGGGCGGTCTCACCTTGCCCGATCGCGATTACTACATCAAGGACGATAACCCGAAGATGAAAGAGATGCGGCAGCACCTGGTGGAATATGTGACCCAGGTATTTACGCTTGCGGGCCAGACGCCGCAGCAGGCAGCCGATTCCGCTCAAACCACACTCCGCATTGAAATAGCATTGGCCAAGGCTTCCATGGACCGCACCGCTCGCCGCGATCCGAAGAATCGCGATCACAAAATGAGCCGCGATGAGGCGGTCGCCCTCGGACCTGATTTCTATCTCAACCGCTATTTCACGGCCGTGGGCGCGCCCAATTTCTCCCAGCTCAATGTTACGAACCCTGATTTCTTCAAACAGGTGAATGCGGTGCTGGAATCCGAATCGATCGAATCCCTCAAGACGTATGTGAGTTGGCACGCGCTGCATGCCGCGGCTCCGTGGCTTTCGCAACCATTCGTCGACGCCAACTTCAAGTTCCAGCAGAACCTGACCGGCCAGAAGGAAATACAGGCGCGCTGGAAGCGCTGTGTCAATCTTACCGATCGAGAATTGGGCGAGGCCCTGGGCCAGAGATATGTGGACGTAACTTTCGGCGCGGACGGCAAGCAGCGCATGCTGAAGGTGGTGGACGCGCTCGAGAAGTCCCTGGCGGAAGACATTCACGATCTTTCCTGGATGAGCGACGAAACTAAGAAACAGGCCAAGGTGAAGCTGGATGCCATTCGCAACAAGATCGGCTATCCCGATGTGTATCGCGACTACAGTTCAGTCGTAATCAAGCCCGACGATCTGCTGGGCAACATCGCCAGCGCGAACACATTCGACTCGAAACGCGAGATCGCAAAGATTGATAAGCCTCTCGACCGCAAGGAATGGGGCATGACTCCTCCGACGGTGAATGCCTATTACAGCGGGTCGTTCAATGAGATTGTTTTCCCGGCGGGAATTCTGCAGCCCCCATTTTTCGACAAGAGCATGGACGATGCGGTGAACTTCGGCGGCATCGGCCTGGTCATCGGGCACGAGCTCACTCATGGCTTCGACGATCAAGGCCGAAAGTACGATCCAAAAGGAAATTTGCATGACTGGTGGACTGAACAAGACGGCAAGGAGTTTGAGAAGCGCGTCACTTGTGTTGCGGATGAGTATTCGAACTTTGTCGCGGTCGATGACCTGAAGCTGAACGGCCGTCTCACGCTTGGCGAGAACACCGCGGATAATGGCGGCGCCCGGATCGCCCTGCTGGCGCTGGAACACATGATCGCCGACGACAAGACAGGGAAAGAAGGCCGTAAACTCGATGGCTACACGCCTGAGCAGCGTTTCTTCCTGGGATTCGCACGGGTGTGGTGCGAAAAGCGCCGCCCCGAAATCGCCCGTACCCGCGTGCTCACCGATCCCCACTCCCCCGGAAAGTATCGCGTGGATGGCGTAGTGCAGAACATGCCGGAGTTTCAGAAAGTCTGGGGATGCAAAGCCGGACAGCCCATGGTGGCCGAGAATGCCTGCCACGTTTGGTAGTTAAAATGTTGACGTCACCCTCGCTCTTATCGAGGGACAGCCGTCCTCGGCTGTCCTTCCGCGTGGGGCTCAGCTTTTGCAAGGGCGCGGCTTCAGCCGCGCCATCAACCCATGCGCCGTGAAAGCCCATGCGCCGTGAAACCCATCGCACGTTGAACACCCATCGCACCGTGAAACCCTATCGCGACGTGGAAGAGCGGCGCTTCAGCGCCGCGTAAATCCCTTAAATCGAAATGGGCTTCAGCCCCTGTGGTCGCATGGCCCATCCAGCGCCAAGCTTCCACAGTCGCGGATTCTTCACCGTCTCGGTCGAAGCGTCCGTCTAATTTTTACTTCGTTGCCGGAGGTGTTCGCCGGGCCAACTCTATCTCGATACCGTCTGGAGAAACCAACGCTCCGCTTTGCGAAGCCTTTGGTTGAGCCGTTAACAGAATCACGCCCGCGACCCCGGCCACGCGCGCCGCATCCACGACCTTCACCACGGACGCATAAGGTGCTCTGGCATCAGCCTTGATATAAAGATTCTGCGTGCGCGACCGACGATCCGTAAGCCTTTCCACGACCGAATCGGGCGCAACCGCATCGATTCCGAAATAAAGTTTGCCGCTCTCGGTCACCGTAATAATCAACGCGTCGCGGTTGTCCGCATCGGGCACTGGCACCGCGCTGGTTGTGGGCGCCAACTCTACGTTGATGCCCTCTTGCATTCCCTGCGCGGCGCTCCGCGGAGCAGTTAACATGATCGTTACAACTGCCAGAAATGCCGCACTCCACACTGTCTGCTTCGTTCTCGCAAGATAATTTGTTTCAAGCCAACTCATATTGTTTCTCCTCTCATAGCAGTTTCCGAATCGCCCGCACACTTGCTACTGAGCCTTCGCGCCGCCGAGCGATGCCGTCGCGAGCGTTCCGCCCAGTCCCATCGTCTCCACGGCAGACGAAGGCACAATCACCATCGAGCCTTTTTCCTTAATGGCTTCGTAGAGCATGTTCATGGCGCGCAGATGCAGAGCTACCGGGTTTTCCGCATAAGCTGCAGCAGCCTGCACAAAGCTGTTGGAAATTTCTGTCTCCGCTTGTCCCAAAATAATTCGCGCCTGCCGCTCTCTCTCTGCCTGCGCTTGCCGCGACATCGCGTCTTCCAGTCCTTGCGGAATCCTGACGTCGCGAATTTCGACGGATTGCACCGTGATGCCCCACGGATTTGTCTTCTCATCCAGAATTCGCTGCAGTTCGCGCCCGAGTGTCTCGCGCTCGGTGATCATCTGTGCCAGTTCGTGACGGCCAATCGACTCCCGCAGCGCCGTCTGCGCGCTCATGTTGATGGCCTCAATAAAATTCTCAACTTCCAAAATCGATTTCTCCGCGTTCCACACCATCCAGAACACAATCGCGTCCACGTTCACGGGAACGGTGTCGCGCGTCAGCGTAGATTCGGCAGAGACGTTGGCGACGCGCACGCGCTGGTCTACATATGCGCTTAACGTCTCGACAATGGGCACAATGTGAAACAGTCCCGGCCCGCGCAATCCCACATAGCGCCCCAGGCGCAGGACCGCGACCTTTTCCCACTGCTGCACTACTTTCAGGGAGAACATCAGATACAAACCCAGTACGCCGCCAGCGATGATTCCTGCCGGATGATGAATGGCCGCGGTGATGATCGCACCCGCCAACAGGCAAATCACAAACAACGATTTCCCGATGCCGCTGATCTGTCCAATTTCGATTTTTGTCATGGTTTATATCTCCTTTGCTTTGGCTGAGAGGCCAACTCGCTCAGGCGTTCCAGCAGTTCCTCGACGGTGAATCCGGCTGCTCCGGCGCGGGCCGCGAACTCGTTGGCCAACTGCGTGAGTTGCCGTTCGCGCTCCGCATCTTTTCTGTCCAGCTTTTTCTTCGCTATGAAGGTTCCTGTGCCCTGGTGGGTTTCGAGCAACCCTCCCAGTTCCAGTTCCCGATACGCCCGCATCACTGTGTTCGGATTGATAGCGAGGTCCACCGCCATCTGCCGCACCGTTGGCAGTTGGTCGCCCGCATTCAGCGATCCCAGAGCCATGCCGCTGCGCACCTGATCGATCAACTGTCGGTAGACAGGGACGCCGCTGTGCAGGTCCAGCGCAAAATGAAAGGGAAGCCGCGCCGCTGTATTTGTCTTCGCAGTCATATAGTACACCAGTGTTATAGTATAGTAATACAACGTTGTCAAGAGGAAAATCCCACGAAGCCGGTGACGGCAAGTTGATGACTACAAAATGACCAATCATTGACGGCATCGTGACAATCCCCACGCGCGCATCCCTTACGCTCAACTCATATCGAGCGAAACCCCCTGCGAATTGAATAAGTGACTCGGGCCGCTGTAACTGCGGTCAAGCCGAGGCAGTTCTCTGTCCGCGCTGCCGGAAAGCGAAAGCCCGGTTAGGAAAACCAAGGAGCAAAGAAATGACACGTCTTCTCACCAATGTATTAGCAATTGCAATTTTCCTCGGCACCTCAGCGATGCTCGCCATCAGCAACTACAGCATGAATCCGGCGGAAAGCGCGGAGGCCGCGCTCGCCGCTGACGGTGCGTTCCGCGACGGACTCTACTTAGGCAAACTCGCGGCCGAACGTGGTCAGCCGCAACGTGCCGCCATCGGACGCTGGTTCACCGAACACGACCGGTCCATGTTCACCGCCGGCTACTTTCGCGGCTACAAGCAATCCGTTGCCGAAGCAAATACTGCGAGCGCTGCACGAATCGAATAGAAGCCTCGCGCCCCGACACAAACGAACTACAAGACCACGAATTCTGATTGAGGTGAAGTTGTTATGAAGGCGAAGAAGTTTGTATCCGTACTCGGTCTCATTGCGGCGATTTGCATCTCGAACCCGTACGCGGTGAAAGCCGGCAGCCCTGCCCCAGCCAACTCCGCAACCGGCGCCAGTCTGAGAGGCAACGTCAAATTCGAAGGCACGATCCCGAAGCAAAAAACGATCAGCATGTCCGCGGACCCGAGCTGTGCGAAGCAGCATCCCTCCCCGGTGTTTTCGCAGGAAGTCTTGACGGATTCGAAAGGCGATCTGCAGAACGTCGTCGTGTTCGTTGCCGAGGGATTGGGCGACCGCACGTTTGATCCACCTACACAGCCGGTGGTCGTCGAGCAGAAAGGCTGCATGTATCAGCCGCATGTTCTGGCGGTGCGGACGAATCAGCAGTTGCACGTGGTAAACGACGATCCTACGTCGCATAACATCCATCCCACGCCGGCGAACAATCGCGAATGGAACAAGGCAGAGCCGCCGGGTTCAAGCGTCGACGAGACGTTTGCACGCGAGGAGATTGCGATTCCGGTGAAATGCAACCTGCATCCCTGGATGCACGGTTACATCGCGGTGTTCAAGCATCCATACTTCGCCGTCACCGGCAAGGACGGCAGCTTTGACCTGAGCAATCTTCCAGCCGGCACTTACACCATCAAGGCGTGGCACGAGAAGCTGGGCATGTCGACGCAGACGATCACGATTGGGGCAAACGAAACTAAGGAGATCAGTTTCGTATTCAAGGGGGTGTAACCCGCATCAGGGCTTCTTCGGCCCCTGGAAGCCTTTGCGGCGTTGTTCGCTGTAGCGGTGCAGCGCGTCGAGGATGATGGGATACGCTTCGCCCGCGGGGCGTATCTCGTCCACCTCGACGGCCTTGCCTTCGAGCTGCTTGTAATCCTGAAAGAAGCGGCGCAGCATGAGCAGGCGGTGCGGCGGCATTTCCGCCGCTTCGCGATAGGAGTTGAACTCCGGATCTTCAGTGGCGATGGCGATGATTTTGTGATCCTGTTTGCCCGCATCGATCATGGTCATCAGACCGATGGCGCGGGCGTGAATGATGGTGAGCGGCACCACCGGTTCCTGGCACAGCACCAGCACATCGAGCGGATCGTCGTCTTCCGCCAGCGTCTGCGGAATGAAGCCGTAGTTCGCAGGATAGTAAACGGCGGAATAAAGAATGCGATCGAGCTTGATCAGGCCGCTGGCTTTATCCAGTTCGTACTTCACGCTCGATCCAAACGGGATCTCGATTACGCAATCGAATTCCTGCGGGAGCTTGTCGCCAGGAGTTACGTCGTGCCAAGGATGAATCATAGGGTTCGGAGCTAATTCATTCTAGCTTAGGAGGCGGCTTCGGGCTTCCGGGGAACCCTGTTGCTCTCTTGGCCGGTGGATCAGTTTGATGGGTGGCTCTGAGTGTGGATTTCTCCAGCAAAATAAAGTTCGGCGAGCATCTGGCGACGAGAGCGTTTTAGCTTGCGGAGCGGATCTGGGGAGATATTTTTTTATTTCGATACCGCCGAAAGCCTTACCTGGCGCGGGTTTCGGAAAGCGGATCTCGCAAAATCTGGTTTTCAAAGAACTTAGATATCAAAATCTAGACAAAAAACAACTTAAGGTAGCTGGATTCGCTCTCTCTCGACCGTCACTGCCTCGACCATGATTACGCAAGTTCGAGGCGGGCACAAGGTCAGATGTCACACGAGGGCTGTGGAAAAGTTTGGGTACGGGTTCTTAATGGAGGTTATGACATGCTCTTTGACTAGTTAAATGCAACGCTATTGGCAGTTCCGGAATCTTGATTCTGGAGGCACTGTCGCGTAAAGTCATTAACGACCGCCAGAATGCTTCTGCAGGTGGTTCTTATGTCCAGCCAAGGCAAAACATATCTCAAATTCGGCGCGGCAACGGTGGTCATTGTTTGCCTGCTCGGGTACCTCGCTTACACCGGCGTGCAAGACAGCAAGAGCTATTACGTCACCATCAGTGAACTACACAAGATGGGCAACGGAGCCTACTCCAAGCGGCTGCGCGTGGCGGGGAATGTACAACCGGGGTCGATCAAGCGCACCGGGACGCATGTCCAGTTTGTGCTGGTGGAGCAGAGCCAGTTGCTGTCGGTGGATTACACCGGAACCGAAGCGCCTCCCGATACTTTCAAAGATGACTCGCAAGCGCTCGCCGATGGCAGTTTTGGACACGATGGCGTGTTCCACGCCAAGGCGCTGCAAGCGAAGTGCGCATCGAAGTACGCACCGCAGCAGCCCGGCAACCAGATGCAAGCCGCGCCGGTTAAGAACGTGACGCAATTGCAATCGGGCGCTCCGTCTGCCGTGGCTTCGAATTAGGTCGCGGGGGTTTTGACCTCCTGCCCCGCGCCCGGCGGGGAAAATCAAAATCCCCGCCCCTCTGCTTCCTCCGCGACTTAGGGTTTAGCTGGAAAGGCTTGAAGCGCGGAGGACGCGGAGAACGTCCGGGGAGCTGATCAAATTCTGAACTAGATGCGCGGGGTAAGGTTCTCCGGTAAACTCATTGCCGGAGTGAACCTGTTCATAACCTTCCGACTCTTGTGACCGAATCTGCCGCCACAATTAGAGTTACAAACTTAATCAAGCAGTTCGGCCGCTTCGCCGCTTTGCGCGGCGTGACTGCGGAGTTTGATTCCGGAAGATTTCACGTCATTCTCGGCGACAACGGAGCAGGGAAGACTACGTTGTTGCGAGCGCTCGCAGGATTGGCTGACCCCACGCGGGGCGAGATTTCGATCTTCGACAAGAATCCGCACGAGGCGTGCCGCGAGATCGGTTACATGGCCCATCCGTCGCTGCTTTACGACGAGATGAGCGGCATGGAGAACCTGCGCTATTTTGCGCGCCTCTACGACATCGCCGGCGATGCGCGCTCCTCGGAAGCGATTCGCTCGGTAGGATTAGATCCGGAGTTGTCGCGGCCAGTGGGGAAGTACTCGCAAGGGATGCGGCAGCGTATGTCGCTGGCGCGGGCGATTCTGCACGATCCGAAGATTCTCTTGCTGGACGAGCCATTCTCGAATGTGGATGTGCACTCCGCGCAAGAAATGGTCGGTCTGCTCAAACAGATGCGTGACGCGGGAAAGACGATTTTCGTGGTCACGCACCAGGCTGCGCTGCTGGAAGGCGCGGCTGACGAATTTATATGGATGCAGGCCGGGCAGATTGTCGACCGCACCCGCCATCTTGTTCCTGACCCAGCGGGGCGCGCTTGAGTTCGCTCCGATCCATCACCCTGGCAACGCTTACGAAAGACGTCCGCCTGGAGTGGCGCTCGAAGGATGCCATCAACTCCATGCTGTTTTTTTCCCTGCTGGTAGTGGTGATTTTCAGCTTTTCTTTTGATCCGAACGCCGAAGAATCGCGGCAAATCGCGGGAGGCCTGATCTGGGTTGCATTCCTGTTCGCCGCAGTCGTCGCTCTGAATCAGACGTGGGCGCGGGAGCTGCGCAATCAAGTGCTGGATGCCTACCGCGTTTCCCCCGCTCCGGCGAATGCATTATTCATGGCAAAGGTTCTGGGCAATTTTATTCTGGTGAGCCTGCTGGAAGGGCTGATGGCGCCTCTATTCATGATCTTTTATAACCTGCGCGCTCTCGGTCCCGCGTGGCAGCTGATTCCGGTCGCATTGCTGGGAACATGGGCGCTGGTGGTCAATGGAACCTTTTTTGCGGCCATGTCGTTGCGCACGCGCAGCCGCGAAATCATGCTGCCGCTGCTGTTGTTTCCCATCTCGATCCCCGCCGTGCAATCGATGGTGGAGGCCACGCGCATCATCCTTACTGGAGATGGCGCCGCGCGCTTCTGGATCGTATTGCTTCTCACCTATGATGTAGTGTTTACTACTGCTTGTCTGGCATTATTCGAAACCATCCTGCAGGCAGAATGAAACGCGCCTTCCCAATCCTTGCGGCTGTGACGGCTTTGCTGCTGGCTTACGCCTTCTACGAAGCAATCTGGGTTGCTCCCATGGAGCGGACGATGGGCGATGTTCAGCGCATCTTCTACTATCATGTGCCTTCGGCATGGACAGCTTTTTTACTTTTCTTCGTGAACCTGATCGCTTCGGTGATTTACCTGGTTCGGCGAAATGCCAAGGCTGACGCCGTCGCGCTGGTCACAGGCGAAGTGGGTGTAGTTTTCTGCACAGTCGTATTGGTGACGGGACCGATCTGGGCGCGTCCGGTGTGGGGTATATGGTGGACGTGGGACATCCGCCTTACGACCACTCTGGTTTTGTGGTTGATTTATGTCAGCTACCTGGTTTTACGGCGCTTCTCCGAGAGCTCGCAGACACCGAAGCTGGCGGCGGTACTTGCCATCTTTGGGGCGCTCGATGTGCCGCTGGTTTATTTCTCCATCTGGTTCTTCCGTACCCAACATCCCCAGCCCGTAATCGGCGGTGGCGGCTCGATTGATCCGCGGATGTTGCATGTGCTGCTGCTCAACTGGCTTGCGTTCTCTTGCTTTGCGTTGCTTGTTAGCTGGGCGCGCTACCGGTTGGAGATGTTCAAGCGGGAGGTGGAGGAAGCGGAGGCGCTGGAATCGTTATTGGTGGCTGGATCGGGAGCGCAAATTTCTAAAACCCAAATTCCTCTGAGCCGGGAGCCACAGTGAATCCTGCGGGTTCTATCAAATTCCTCTACGCCGCCTACATCGCCACCTGGCTGATTCACGGCCTGTATATCGGAAGCCTCATCCGTCGTTATAGCCGCTTGCGCGAGAGAAAGAAGGATTTGGGGAAGTGAAATGCGGGGTCTGGCGGAGAGTCAATGCGGCGTCCGGCTTCCGGAAAGTCCAAAGGATGGCAAGACGGGTACGAGACGCGGACGCCGAGAGCCGGACGCCGAGAGCCGGACGCCGACTCCTCAGTTCGACGATTTCCACTCCTGTTGCAACGCGCTTAGAAAATCCGTTCCGCCCCCGGAGCGCAGGAATTCGTAGTCCTCAATCATCGCGGCAGTTCCGATACGCAAAGAGGGCAGAGGAGACTCCGAACGGATCACGCGCGCTGTGAAGCGCACTCTCACCGCGTCGGTCAGCGTGATGTGAGGCGGAAAGGTGAGCGTGACTTCGCACCGGGTTCCTGCCGGAAGCGGACGGTCCAGGTAAAAAAAAACTCCGCGCGCGCTTACGTTCTGGGTTTCGGTTTGAAATTCGTGTTCCTGATCGAGACGGACTAAGGCTGGCAAGCGCATGTCAAAGCGCCGCATCGTTCGCCGGTCCTGAGAATCAGGCTGCATCCGCGAGGTAGTTTCCGAAAGCATTCTTTTTAGCGAAAAAGTAGAGCCACTACGGTACGGATCAAACCTTTAGGCTGGGAGGGCAAGGCCACTGCACGGCCTTGGTTCTTTCCAATGTATAGATTTGGCAGCAGTTTGCAAGAGCAAAAAGACTCCACGTACCGATTCGGTGAATGGTGCTCCCAGCTACGGCGGGAAAATTAGTGGCGCTATCCCGAACTGCAACTCTCTTCCGCCACTTTCGTGCCACAATGCGGCATCTTTCCCTGACCTTCGACGCATCTGACACCTCGTGGAGCGTGCCTGTGGACCTCCATCGCTTGACTTGGCTATCCGTAGATGTTTAAGTAGTTGTTTGTTTTCCGCCAGTTCCTAGTGTCACATCAGCAGCGGGCGGTTTCGCCGGCGCCGGGGTACGGTCTCGCGCGTCGTTTCTATCTCTCCAAATGATCGGTGTGAACCGGAGGAAAAGCGTAATGGGAAATGGCCGTGGGTTGGGAAAAGCTTCGCGAGGCAGCCTGGTGTCGGCGCGGGCGTTTGGTTCAGTATTTGTTCTGCTGTTAGCGGGTTCGATGGTGCTTGGATTTGGCTCCCGCCGGCATGCCCCGAATGCCATTACTCCGATTGCAGCCTCGCCGATTTTCACCCCGCCGGTTCCGCTCTCCGCAGTAACTTCCTCGCATGCGAAGCCGGACGTTCGAGCCATTCTCGGGCAACTGCCGTTGATCTTCGAGCCGAACCAGGGGCAATCCGATCCTCGCGTGAAATTTCTCGCGAGGGGCGCGGGCTATAGCCTTTTTCTGGATAACGCTGGTGCGGTCGTCGGTTTGCAATCCGGTTTGCATTCTGCGCGGGGGCGAAGCGAACAGTTTGTTCGGATGAAGCTGGCGGGCGCGAACCCTGCGGCAGTCAGTGCCGGTAGTGAGTTGCTGCCGGGCAAGAGCAATTACCTGATTGGCAACGATCCCCACCACTGGCACAGCGGAATTCCGCAGTTTGCCAAAGTTCACTACGACAACGTGTATCCCGGAATCGATCTGGTGTTTTACGGAAACCAGGGCCACCTGGAATACGACTTAAAAGTTGCGCCCGGCGCCGATCCAGCGCAGGCCGAATTGGAGTTTGACGGCGTGAGCAAGCTCAAGCTCGCCGATGGCGACTTGCTGCTCACGGGCAAGAACGATGGCGAGTTGCGCCTGCAAGCGCCCCAGATTTACCAGCGCGATGGCGACCGCCGCATTCCCGTTGCCGGACGCTTCGTTCTGCGGGCTGCGAATCGCGTCGGTTTCGAAATTGGAAACTACGATCGTAGCCGCGAACTGGTCATCGATCCCGTGCTCACTTTCTCGACATACTTCGGTGGCAGCGGGTCTGAAACTTCGCCTTCAGTGGCGATTGATCCAGCGGGAAACATTTATCTGGTTGGCACGACGCAGGGTTCCCCGGAAACCTCATTTACGGATGCCTCCATCACCACCCAGACGTCGATTCTTGCCCTGGGTGTGTCTCTTACAACGTCATCTCCAAACCACATCTTCGTAGCCAAAATCAGTCCGTCGCAACCGCCAGCAGTTTCTTATGAGACATTTCTCGGGGGCGAAGGATCGGATACCAGCGTTGGCATCGGGGTGGATGGCGCAGAAAACGCCTACATCGTTGGCAACACCACTTCCTCGCAATTCCCCACGCGCGGCGTCCCTTATCAGACCGCGCCAGAAGCGAAGGGCTCGCAGTGCCCCGACCCGAACACGCATGCGCCTTGCACTTCAGTTTTCGTCAGCGTGCTGAACAATATAGGCACGTCTCTCACTTATTCTTCTTATCTTTCCGGTAACGGCAACGACCAGGCCAGCGGCATGGCCATCGACACGAATGGCAACGTGTTTCTGACCGGCACCACCACTTCCAACGACGCTCCGGCGATTTCACCGGTTCCGGTCGAATTTCCTGCGAGCTACTTGCCGGTGCCGTTTCAGGTAGCGCCCAATGGACCTCTCCAGTTCTTTGCCACCAAGGTGAATACCAAGGCTGCGGGACTGGCGAGTATTGCCTATTCCACTTATTTCGGCGGCGGGCCCGTCACGGGAACTGTCGCCACTGGCGGCGGCGTTGCGGTCGACGCGACCGGCAACATGTATTTCAGCGGAACCACGAATTTCTTCAACAGCGGCAACGGCTCCTACGGCAATAGCAATGCGTCCACGGATTTTCCCATCCTCAACGCGTATCAACCCTGTTTGGATTCGCCTCCTTCCACGACCATTCTGAATGCAGTGAATCCATGTACGGCGCCTGCGAGTCCCTATCCTACCGATGCCTTCGTCGCCAAGCTGAATCCCACTGCGCAAGCGGGAAGCCAGTTGCTGTTCTCGACTTATCTGGGTGGCGCTAGCGATGATTCGAGCACGGCCATCGCGATTGATTCCGCCGCTGCCAGTATCTATGTCACTGGCTCGACCACTTCTAGCAATTTTGTCCTTACCACGGGCATAGTGCCTTTCCAGTTGTGCCTGGATACTCCGCCAGTTGTTCCACCCAATGTGCCGCCGTGTCCTGCGATCACGGCGGTCCCGGTGCCAACAGACGCCTATGTGGCGAGGCTTAGCAATCCGTCAGTGAGCACTAACGGAACTTTCCTGGGAGTGGGCCTGACATATTTTTCCTACCTGGGCGGAGGCGGGAACGACAGCGGCTTGGCAATCGCCGTAGACACGGCGGGTGGTGCGCTCATCACCGGAACGACGAATTCAGGACTTGGTGGCACGTCCAACTTTCCGGTCACCGCGGGCGCGATACAGAGCACGCTGAACGGCACCCAGAATGCTTTTTTCGCCCGCATTAATACCACGACGACTATCAATACGAACGGAGTAGGCTCCTACGTTACTTATTTCGGTGGCAACGGTGTCGACCGCGGTACCAGCATTGTCGTCGATCCCTTCTCCCTCAACGCCTATTTCGCAGGGGATACGACCTCCACACTCAACTTCCAGACCCAAAATGCCCTGCAGCCAGCGCTGAACGGTCCCAGCGACGCATTCGTGGCCGAATTGGTTCCGGTGCCGAATGTGTGTATCACCTGCACCGCAGTTACTTATTCCTCAACCGGAACTCAGAGCGCCGGCAATCCGGTGAGCATAACGTTCACTGTCACCAATCAAGGGCCGGATCTGGCGACAGGGATATTTGTCAGCGGTTCGGTTTCCAGCGGAGTTACTTTGACCAGCGCCACAGCCGCTTCCGGCAGTTGCAGTGGACCTGTGAGCAATAACGTGGTTTGCACCATTCCGACGCTGCAAGCCGGATCCACTTCCGCGGTGATTTTAACGGTTACGCCAACCGGAGCGTGCACCGCCTGTTCGGCTACCGCACAAGTCATCAAAGTCAACAACGCGAACACGAACATAACTGCCCAGCCCGCTCCCTTCCAGGCGGGCGCTTTTTCAATGGCGGTCAGCCCGAGTAGCCAAACCGTGGCAGCTGGCGCGGTGGCGAGGTATACGGTTCAAGTATCCCCGCAGCCGGCGTTTGGATCGAACGTCTCGCTCACATGCAGCGGCGCTCCAACCGGGGCGAGCTGCAACTTTACCTCGAGTTCAGTGAGCCTGTTGAACGGCCCTCAGTCAGCTACGTTGAATCTCACGACGACTCCACAACCGGTGACCACGGTCGCCTCCACAGCGTGGCACAGTCCGCTGTATGCATTGTGGCTGATGGTTCCGGGGATGAGTCTGCTGGGAATTGGTGTAGGAAGCAAACGCCTGCGGAGGCGCTGGCTGGGATTCCTTATTCTCTCGCTGTTCTTTGCCCTGGTTCTGCTCCAGCCATCGTGTAGCGGCGCCGCTAAAACTCCGCCACAGGTAAGCGGAACTCCCACAGGCACCTACTCGATGACGATCACGGCGACTTCCGGCTCGTTGACCAGGAGCGCGCCCTTCCAGCTTACGGTGACGCCGTAAAGCAAAGCGGCTCGGCTGGTTATGGCGAGATGTCAGGAAGTAATTTCGGGACTTACGCGCCAGCGGAAAGCTTGTGGTGGCCTTTGGCTTCGGCAATTCCATATTGCCGAATCTTGTAGAGAAGGGCCTTGTAGCTGATCTGCAAAATCACCGCGGCCTGCTTGCGGTTCCAGTTGGTCTGTTCGAGCGCTTGCCGGATGGCTTCGCCTTCGGCTTCATCTTTTGCGTTGCGTGCCAGCGATTTCAAACCGCCGCCCGCGTCTCCGCTTTTAGCAGAGTCTCCACGCGCGCCTGCTCCTCCATTGCCGTCATGGCGAGGCTGTAATTCGGCAGCTGCAAGATTCTCGTCACCCAGAATCAAATAGCGTTTGAGAAAATTATTCAGCTCGCGCAGATTGCCCGGCCAGGAATGCGCCTGGCAAGCCTCGAGCAGTTGAGGCGAAAGTGGAAGCTGGGGCCGCGCGTATCGCTCCGCCATGCGCGTCATGAAATGTTTCAGCAGAATGGGAATCTCTTCCTTACGTTCGCGCAGCGGCGGCAGGTGCAAGGTGAATGCATTCAGACGGTAGTAAAGATCTTCGCGCAAGAGCTTCGCGGCTAATGCCTGGGGAATGTCGATGTTAGTGGCCGCCAGAATGCGCACATCCACCTTAATCACGGACCGGCTGCCGAGCCGCGAGAACTGCTGGTCCTGCAGCACATGCAGCAGTTTGGCCTGCAACTGTGGCGGCATCTCGCCGATTTCATCCAGCAGAATTGTTCCCTTGTTGCACAGTTCGAACTTTCCCGGCTTGGCATGGGTCGCGCCGGTAAATGCGCCGGGCTCATAACCGAACAGTTCGCTCTCCAGCAGATCCGCCGGCACAGCCGCGCAGTTTACCTTCAAGAACGTGCGGTGCGCGCGTTGCGACAGCTTGTGAATCAGACGCGCCAGCACTTCCTTTCCTGTGCCACTCTCGCCCAACAGTAAAACTGGGATATCTACCTTGGCCACCAGTGCGGCTTGCGACCGGATCTTGTGCATGGCCGGGCTGGCCGCAATGAAGAAAGTGTCTTCCCCGACTTCCTCAACTTCTCCACCGGCGGGCGTCTTCCCCTTACCGAGACACTGATCGATTACCGCATCGAGTTCTGCTTTCTGAAAGGGCTTGGTCAGGTAGTCCTGCGCTCCCAGGCGCATCGCCTGCACAACCTTCTTGGTATCGTTAACGCAGGAAAGCATCACGACCTTCACTCCCGGCCGCTTCTGGCGAAGCTGCTCCAGAGTTTCCAGTCCATCAATTCCCGGCATCAGCACGTCGAGCAGCACGAGGTCCGGTTCCAGCCCTTTATCGATTCGCAGCAGCGCTTCTTCACCGGTCGACGCGGTTTCAACTTTGTAGTCGTCGACCTCCAGCAGAGTCCGGATATAGCGGAGCATCGCCGGTTCGTCGTCTACCAATAGAATCTTGGCCATTTCCATTATCGATTCTTTCCTTTGCCGGCGGGGCTCTGCGAGGGTTTGAAAGGAATGAGGAACGAGAACTTGCATCCCGCGCCAGAATCGCTCTCCACCCAAACTTTCCCGCCCATGCCCTGCACCAGACGGCGCACGATTGCGAGTCCCAGACCCATGCCTTCCTGATTTTCAGTGCCCGGCAAGCGGAAGAAATCATCGAACACTTCCTGATGGAATTCCGCCGGAATTCCCGGACCGGTGTCGGATACGCTGACCTTCACCGAATTGGGCTGCGAAATATCCAGCCGCCGCCTCTCTTCCGGCGCCGGAGGCGCGACGCTGGAGCGGCGCTCCCACATGTTAGGTTCCGCGTGCAACCACACGGTTCCGCCCTGGGGAACAAATTTAAAAGAGTTCTCCAGCAGATTAGAAATCACTCGCTGCAATTTCGGAGAATCAAAAGGAAAGATCGGCAGCTTATCGTTTGCCAAAAAATAAAGAGCCAAACCCCTTTCCTGGAAACGGGCAGACCATAGGCGGCACACATCGGACAGGCAGTCATTAAGATTGGCCGTCTCGAAGCGCATCTTCAACCCACCGGTCTCAAGTGCGCTATACGTTAGAAAATCCTGGATGAATTGTTGCAGGCGCTTGCCGCTGGATTCCATGTCGCCCAGCACTTCGCGCTGGCGCACGTTCAAGGGTCCCAATTTTTCGCTCTGCAGCAATTCGACGTACCCATTCAGGATCGACAGCGGCGTTTTCAGGTCGTGCGCGGCAGAGCCCAGCGCGTTCGTGGTGCGCTGGAATCGCTCCTGCAATTCGGAGTAGGCCTGCGGCAAATCGGCGGGAGTGGGGAACCCTTCGCCCAGAACTGCAGATGCAGGTTCGCCCGTTTTCGCTGCAGAAGCTTCCGGGGCACACATATTCTTTTGCACGGTGGCCATAAGGGGTACGACGGTCTGCCGCGTAGGGGGGACGCACATGCCTTACCAAGGCAAGATTGCTGTATCAAAATCGTATGCTAGGCCAGTTTTCCTTGTCAATCAAAAATGAAACCTGATTACCCAAGAGTAGCAAAACTCTGCACTCCGCCGCGGTCGCTGGAGATGGTGTAACCGTCATACCAGTGGCTAAACCTATAATCCGAAGGCAGACGAAAAGCCCTTAGTTTGCCGATTCTAGGACTTCCAACGCCCGGTATTAGCCCCTTCTTCCCGAATTTCATACCGAAATGGTCTCCACTCTTGCCGCCAACTTAGGCTTTGGCCCCTGATATGCTTGGACTGTGAGGTTAAGCGAGGGAGAATGGTGCGTTTGAACGGAAAGACTCCGGCAGCAGAGCGTCGGCAGTGGCCGCGCCTGCCATTGGCGATCCCTGTTTTTGTGAGGAGTCAGTCCGAGACTGACAAGGAATTCCTGGAATTCGCCACCGCGCTCAATGTTTCCGCAGGCGGAATGCTGGTCGCAGTTCGCCGCTCAATCCCATCTGCAGCGCAGGTTTTGCTTGAAATTCCCAGCGCTCCCCTGGCGGCTTTGGCGGCCCTGCCACGGGTGGCGCGCAACCTGCGCGCCCGGGTGTTGCGGATGCAGCATGGCGAAGGCTATAACCTGATTGCTCTGAAGTTCTCGCGCCCTCTGGTCAACGGTCACGCTAAGCCTCTGCGACGGAAACTCGCTTCTTCGGTGTGAAAATGTTTTCCTCTATCTTTCCCCGCTTGTGCCGCGCGTTCCAGCCCCGCTGATTACTAGGTGTCTTCCACCGATCTCTTTAGTAAGTTGCTTTTCTTCAACCACATAGGCTAGCCTACTCGGGTACTTGTCCAATTCGCCAGCGTTTGGTTCTCCGGGTGCACATCAGAGCACAAGCCTGTGCTGCGAAAGCCAGGACCACCTATGAGCACTTCATTAAGCGCTTCATCGAATCCAGTCAGCGCCTTGATCCAACCCCTAGGCGAGATGCCTCCCGACTCCGTCATATTCGGTTCTACTGACGCCATGCGGGCTCTTCGCGAGCGGCTAGCCAAGATAGCTGCCGCCAACGTCCCGGTACTCATCCACGGAGAGAGTGGGACTGGCAAAGATATTATTGCGCGCATGATTCATACCGCTTCCCCGTGGAAGACTGGTCCGTGGGTGAAGGTGAATTGCCCGGCGATTCCCGGCACGCTGCTCGAAAGCGAACTGTTCGGTTACGAAAAGGGAGCGTTCACCGGCGCCTATGGCATGAAGCCGGGCCGCGTCGAAATGGCGCATCGCGGCACGCTGTTTCTCGATGAGATTTCAGAACTCGACATGGCCTTGCAGTCGAAGCTGCTACAGCTTCTGCAGGACGGCCAGTTTTGCCGCATCGGCGCGCAAGAAGATAAGAAAGTAGAAGTGCGAGTGGTTTGCGCCACCAACCGGAAACTGGAAGAAGAGATTGCCAACGGCACCTTCCGCGCCGATTTGTTTTATCGTATCAACGTCGTGAACCTTCACATGCCGTCGCTGCGCGAGCGCGCCGCCGACATTCCGCAACTGGTCAGCTATTTCCTGGAATATTACAACCGGAAATTCAACTCGCGCGCCGCTCATCCTTCCGCCGAGTTGATGAACGCTTTCAAAAAATACCACTGGCCCGGCAACGTGCGCGAGTTGGAAAATCTGATGAAGCGCTACGTCATTCTCGGAACCGAGGAATCCATCTCCGGCGATCTGCGTCCGCAAGAACAGGATTTCTTCAGCGCCGACATTAACGTCGATGGCCCGATCTCCCTGAAAAAAATCACGCGCCAGGCCGTGCACGAACTGGAACGCAAGATCATCCTGAAAGTTCTTCAGCATCACCACTGGAACCGCAAACAGGCCGCCCGCGCTTTGAACATCAGCTACCGCGCCTTGCTCTACAAAATCCGCGACGCTGGACTGCCCTCGAACCGCGCCCCTCGCCGCCCCCAGCCGAACGAAGTTCTAACCCACCCTGTAGCCGCCGACTAGTAGCTAGCGGAGGCACAGTTCACCAACTCGGACGCGAATCCCGATGTACTACCCGTGCAACTCCAACAGCGCCTTGCGCGCCTCGCTGTTATTCGGACTAATCTTCAACACGCGCTCCAGTTGCTGCCGCGCGAGCACCGGTTGGTTGGCCTTCTGATATGCGAGCCCGAGATGGTAATGAACCGTGGGATCGTCAGCGCCGCCCTTCTTTTCGTTCAGCCGCAGTGCCTCCTGGAACATATCAATCGCGGTTCGATATACGCCCTTCTGAAAATAGGCCCAGCCCAGCGTGTCGGCCGCGTTCGGTGAGTCAGGCATGCCGCGCCGCGCCGTCTGCGCCATGGCCAGAGCCACGTCGACGTTCCCGCCCTGCTGCAGCATTACATACGCCAAATTATTTGAGGCCAGCGGATTATCGTGCTGAATGTTCAGCGCCTGCTGATACATCGCCTTCGCCTGATCCCAATTGTTCTGCGATTCGTACATCATGCCGGCGAGAAGGTAGAAGGAGATTTCTTTCGGATGATCTTTAATCGATTGCTGATAAGTCGCCAGCGCCTGGTTTACTGAGCCTCCCGCGGCCTGCGCCTGCGCCAGCTTCAGCAACGCGTCGGAATTGTTCTTGTCGAGTTCAACTGCTTTGTTGAAGTTTTCCTCGGCGCCTTTGAAATCCTTTTGCTCGAACAGCGCCGTGCCCAGCAGGTCATAGAATCCGCTGACATTCGGCGACTTCGCGATTTGGGCCTTCGCCGCGGCAACTGCCTGATCAAGCTGCTTCTGGGCGATATAGGTGTTCATCATTCCCTGCAGGCCGTCGGTAGATGCCGGATCCTTGTCCAGTGCCTGCTGATAAAACTTGAGCGCCTCGCTGTACTGCTTCTGCAACTGGCGAAGATTGCCCATCTGTACGTAGGGAGCGGGGTTATTTGGAGCCACCTCCGCGGCTTTGCGCATGTCCTGCTCCGCGTCGGAATATTTCTTGCGATTCATTTCCGCCACAGCGCGCAACAGGTAGCCGTCGGGCGCGTTGGGTGCGCCGGCAATAATCAGTTGAGCAGTCTGGGTAAGCGCCTCAAGGTCGCCGCTGCGAAGCTCCAGATTCGCCAGCGCTCGTTGAGCGTCCGTAAAATCAGGACGCAGCCGCACCGACTCGCGCAACTCCGCCTCCGCCTGCCTTTCGTCATGCTGCATATCGAATGCCAGGCCAAGCTGATAGTGTGCTGCGGCGCTGTTGGAGTCGCTCTTCACCGCCTGCTGCAATGAATCGACGGCGCCTCGCGCGTCGTTTTGGCGGAGATGCACCTGCCCGCGATACACCAGCGCCTCGGCGTCCCGTGGATTACTCTTCAGAATCTCATCGTTCAATTTCGTAGCTTCGTCCAGCCGGTTCTTCAGGATGAGCAACTGCACGTAGTTCTTCTTGACTTGAATATCTTTGGGATGGTCGTAGTACAACGATGTATATTCGCTGGTGGCCTTGTCGAGTTCGCCATTGGCGAAATAGAAATCTCCCAGCATGCGGTAGCCTTCGGAATTGTCCGGAAAGTCCTTCTTGCTCTGAATCAAATAAGTTTCGGCTTCCGCTTTCTTTCCCTGCCCCATCAGCAGCCGGACATAAGAGGCGCGCGGAGCTGGATCCTTGGGGTCAACTTCGATGGCATGCTTGAATTGTTGTTCGGCTTCCGGTATGCGGTTGCGCGATTGATAGAACATTCCCAGAGCCAGTTGCGCGTTTACGTTTTTTGGACCGAGCTCAGCCGCTTTCTTGAAATTCGCCTCCGCCTGATCCGGTAACTTCGCGCGGACTTGCAGCATAGCGAGACTCAAATAAGTGTCTGGGCGAGTAGGGTCGACGGCGATTCCTTTCTGCAACTCTTGCAGCGCTGCTCCCAGGTTGCCCTGCGATGCATCGAAGTTTGCCCAAGCCGTATAGGTATCGATATTGTTAGGCTGCTGTTCGCGCAAGATATCCAGATGCGGCTGCGCCTGCTTGGCGTCGCCCGCCGCGATCAGCAGGTTCGCCAAGTCCACGTGCGCGGCATAGTTGGCCGGCGCCAAGTCAACCGCGCGCGAAAGTTCCGCATAAGCACGGTTGAAGTCCTTGAGCTTCAGATAGGTCTCGCCCAACTGAAAATGCGCTTCGGCGAAGCGCGGATCCATCTGTACCGCATTGGAATACTGAATGGCCGCTTCCCGGAACTTGCCCTTGTCGCGATAGCGGTTGCCACTTTCCAGAAACTTCTGCTTGCGCACATTCGGATCGCGCGAGCAGCCGGTAAACAGGCCAGTGACAAGAAATCCAATCAACAATAAGCGGAGGCCAACAGAACGGCTCATATCTTCTCCAAACCAGGCGCAAATGCGCACACGACCACGAACCGTGGTCACATCCCAAGGTACTGCAAGACGGGGTGCAAGATAAAGTTACTGGTGTCATACCGGGAGCGGCGGGATCGCTCGCGTTTTCATCCGACGGCTCAACTTCTCTCGAAATCGCAGACGGCCCAGGCAGCCGGAGCCAGCCCGCGGCAGCATGCCGATTTCCCGCCACCACCCTGTACCTTAGTAATTAGGATTCCAGGGTATTGGCGCGACTGCTGTTCCTGCCCCAAAATGCACGTATGTGAGGCGGTTCCTCACAAACTTGCGTTTAGGAGCACCAATGCCGACACACGAGCCCTCTCTCAAAATGATTCATGCGTTTCTGGACGTTGAAACCCGCAAAGCCTTGTCGCTGCCTCTCGCAGCCGTGATCACGGGGGCTCTGTCGCAGGTTGAAAGCACTATCGAACTCACGAACCGCATTTGCGATGCGGTATTCTACCGCTCCATGAAGGGGACGGCCATGATGAAAGGCGCATGCGATTCGGCGACTCCTTCCGCCAATCACTCAGCGATGGGCCAGGATTGAATACAGCCCGGATTGAGAGCAGCATGGATGAGCATGGTTGACGAGCGCCCTGCATCACCTTGCGCGATTTGCGAAGGGAGAGGTTTAGCGCTTGCTGGACGACCTCAGTCCTCGGGCGCATGCACGAGAATCGCTGCCTGTTCCTTGTCGATTGCTGGTGCGGCGACGTAATAGCGAGGAGTTCATGCGACCAGAATGAGGTGCCGGCCCTCCACGCGTGGGAATCTTGCCCATGATCTCGTTCTCCGCGAATTTTCCGGCATGGGCCTTGTCATAAATTTCCATGAGCAGCGGGAATTATTGAATTTTAAAGTAATCCACAACTTATCGATTTTTTCCGTTGACAAACATTTATCGCGGCGGTATATTCGGCCCGCTCTGAAAGCTAGGAGTGGGATTGATCGTACTAGCCTCCCTCTCCTGCTTGAAATTTCCCCTCATCTTCCCTAGTTGCAAGCGCCGTCCGCAGGTTACAGCCGCGAGACAGATAACTTCGTCTCCCCTGAACCGAGCGAACGAACACGCTTGGCTGTCTCGAATACCAAAGTGGTTTTCGAAGCCTATTGGCCGACTCGCACAGCTGTCACTAAGGAGAATTTTCAATGAAATTTCAATCGTGTTCGCTCGCTACCACGTCTGTGTCTTCGACCAGACTCAATCGCTGTCTAATCTTCATCCCTCTTCTATTTGCGGTAGTCGTATCTCCCTGGAATCTAGCCCCGGGGCAGTCCGCAAATGTCACCGGCAGTCCATACACGGGACATACTCCGCCCGCCGTCGTGAACGGGTCGGCGAAGCTTGTTCAACACTACAACTCTAGTCAGATGCTGCGCCTTACGCTGGGCCTGCAGCCCCCGCACATGACCGAGGAGAAGCAGTTTCTTCAGGATCTGCAGACGAAAGAATCCCCTGACTTCCATCACTTCCTCAGTCCCGAGGAGTGGACCAAGCGTTTTGATCCCTCAGAACAAGATGAGCAGGCTGTCGTGGACTGGGCAAAGGCTCAGAGCTTGAATGTAACGCACCGCTTTCCCAACCGCCTGCTGGTCGATATTGAGGGCCCGGTGTCGGCGATCGAAAAAGCATTCAACGTCACAATTAACCTCTACCAGCTTGATACCAAGTCGTTTTACTCCAACGATCGCGATCCCGAGATTCCTTCAAGCCTCCTCGGAGTGATTCAGTCGGTGGGAGGTCTCAACAACCTGCAAGTCCTGCATCCCGCCAACAAGAACTCCAAGGAACCAGTGTTTCCCGACTACGCCCCCGGCCCAGTTGTCGCCAGCGGTTTGGCTGGAGGCAGGAATGGCCAGCGGTCGAAGCTGCCCAAAGCCCTGCCGCAATCGCAACCGCAATCGCAATCCAAGAAACGCAGCATCGCTCCCCCCATCACGGGAGGAGCCTACGATCCAACCGACATGTACAGCTCCCAGGCTTACGATACCAACGCCCTCTACGCTCAGGGGCATTGCTGCAATCCGTTGGCTAATCCCGGGGTTACGCCGCCGGAAACGTCGATCGCTATCGCCACCGCCGGAACTCAGCAAGGCAGCGACATCGCTGGTTTCCAGGCGCAATACCCCTATCTCGCATATCACTATCAGCAGTTCTACATCGATGGAACGCCCGCCTGCTGCGACGGCGAGGGAACCATGGATATGGAATGGTCCACGGCCATGTCCAACAGCTTTGGCAGTTATGTTGATACCTCGATGGTCTACTTGTACGACGGCGTCAACGCCAATTTCAGCACCTTCAATGACATTTACAACCAGATGCTGACCGACGGGTACGCGCGCGTCTTCACCACGAGCTGGGGTTGTCAGGAACTCGCCTGTTATGACAGCGGGGACATGAATACTGCCGACAGCATTTTCAGTTCAATGGTTGGGCAGGGGTGGACCTTAATGGCGGCTTCCGGCGATCAAGGAGCCACTGCCGGTTGCGGCGATGCCGTCGCCGTACAGTTTCCATCTTCAGACCCCAACATTGTTGCCTCTGGAGGCGCCACAATATCGCTGTCCAACGGCCCTTTATTTAACTACGAAGTCGGTTGGACCGGCGGCCCCGATGGTTGCGGATCCAACGACGGCGGCAGTACAGGCGGGTTCAGCTCTTACTACGGCGCCCCGTCCTATCAGAGCAGCCTCGGTTTTTCCAGTCGCGGCGTCCCGGATATCGCCCTGAATGCCGACTGGTACAACACTCCGCAAAACTTCTACTTCGGAGGCGGTCTGTCCGGAAACGGAGGAACCAGCATCGTCGCTCCGGAAATGGCCGGATTCTTCGCCAATGAAAATGCCTACCTTCTCTACCTGAGCAGCATTATCAGCGGTGGCCTGTGCAATGGGCACGGCTGCGCGCCCCTCGGCAACGGCAACTATTACCTCTACTATTTTGGGGAGAACCCATCGTACGCGCCACACTATCCCTTCTACGACATCACCTCCGGCTGCAACAACAACGACATCACCGGATTTTATGGCTTGGGTTATTACTGTGCGGGCACAGGCTGGGACGCTGTCACTGGCTGGGGCTCGATCAATATGTTCCAGCTGGCTTGGGCCATCAATGCGTATTCTGCTGGCGATTTCGGCGCGCCCGCTGTCTCGTTCTCCGGACCAGCAACCGGCGTCTGGTACAACAGCGACGTTTTTGTGAGCTGGAGCATTGCTGATACCAGTGGCGACGGTCTTCCACCCGTCGGGGTGGCCGGCTTTAGCCAGGCATGGGACGCCGATCCCGGAGACAACTTCACCGAAGCTACACCGGGCTCGGGCAGTTCCTTCTACAGCGGCCCTCAGTATCCCAACGCCAGCTCCGGCTGCCTCGACTTCACGGGTGCATCTTGTGCGGGCAGCGTCGGCCAAGGCTGGCACTATGTGAACGTACGGCCATGGGACAACTCTGGGTCTACGACGGATTACGTCTACGGGCCCTTGGGCTACGACACCATCCCGCCGGTCACCACGGATACCCTTTCTGGCACCTTCAACGGCTCGGTCTGGACCACGCCGGTGAAGAACACGCTAGCCGCCAGCGACCCTTCACCAGGTAGTGGTGTGGCCAGCACCGTCTATCAGATTGACTCTGGCTCCGTGGTGAATTACGTGAATCCATTCACCATTGGAACTACCGGAAGCCATACGGTCGTCTTTCACAGCACCGATCACGCCGGCAACGTGGAGAGCAGCCATACTGACGTGATCAATATTGAAGCGCCGACCAGCACAACTCTAACCTCGTCCCTCAACCCGTCGTCCTACCATCAGGGGGTCACTTTCACCGCTAAAGTGACTGGCACATTCGGAGCGGCGCCCACCGGTTCCGTTACCTTCAAGAATGGCACAGTAACCTTGGGCTCTGCCGCGATTTCCGGAGGAGTGGCGAAGTTCAATACCACGGCGCTAACTGCCGGTACCCATAGCATCACCGCAACCTATGGCGGCAGTAGCAAAAACCTCGGCAGCAAGTCGGCAGCGCTGACCCAAACCGTGAATAAGGCGCACACCAGCACTACTCTGGCGTCGTCTTTGAATCCTTCGCACCACGGCAATCCGGTTACCTTCACGGCCACGGTGACTGGTGCGTTCGGCGGTTCGGCATCGGGTTCAGTTAAATTCAAGAGCGGAACTACCGTCATCGGTACCGGGACAGTCAGTGCCACCACTCACAAGGCGACGTTCACCACGTCCACCCTTGCAACTGGTACTCATGCCATCACCGCAGCGTACCCAGGGGATGCCAACTACGTCACCAGCACCTCGGCAGTACTGAATCAGGTCGTGAACCCATAAACTTTCGGGGAGGCCAAGGATTAATTCCCATGGCCTCCCCGATCTTTCCTTCAGCCCCTGCTGGTTTCAACACCTTCGCTTAAGCTACTTGGCCCGCTTGCTGCTCGCTCGCCGGGGCTTCGGCTTGGACTTCGGTTTGGACTTCGGTTTGTACTTGCCCTTGAGATTGAGCGCCACGGCGGCGCGGATGAGTTCCTTCAAGGCGGCCTCATCGACCTTCTCGCCTTCGTGGATGTCGATGGCGCGCCTGACATTCCCCTCAAGGCTGGAGTTGAATAGGCCGGAAGGGTCCTTCAACGCAGCTCCCTTGGCAAATGTCATCTTGACGGCGTTCTTGTAGGTCTCTCCCGTGCAGACGATGCCGCCGCGGGACCAGACGGGAGTCCCCGGCGATGTCGCCTTAACCCACTTCCACTCTTCGACGATCTCAGGGTCCGCCTCGTGTACGATTTCGCGCACTCTCGCCAGCGTCTTCCCGCGCCAGTCCCCGAGTTCCTTGATCTTCGCGTCTATGAATGCAGAGGCAGATTCCAGCGGGATGGGCGTTTTCATGTTTACCTCCGATTCTCGCACCCTACTTTAGCCGCGCTCAGCGTAACCTGCAACCTCAGCAAGCTGTCGGTGGTGCCTTAATAAGACACTACCAATCTGTCACCCCGAGCGGAGCAGATCACCGCGAGAGCGGTGGCCTGCGGGGTGGAGGGACTTGCTGTTTTGACGTCTCCGGTTGTACGGGTGAAGAGTCGGAGTCGACATGAGTGCATCAAGCTCGCTCAATGGGCATGATCCCATTCCATCGAGCGGTTATCCGATAAAATAGAATCATGAACCGGCCGTTTCGTTCGCTCGTCGCTTTTTTCCTTCTTTCTCTGTGCGCTTTCGTGGTGCGACCAATGGTCGCGCAGGAAGGGTCTCTCGATAACACTCCTCCGAAAGGCATAACGTCCGAGGAAATTATCACGCGCTTTGCGGCGCAGGAAAAACTATTCAAGGAAGCGCGCGAGCATTACACCTTCCGGCAAGACATCAAGGTTCAGACCCGCGACGGCGACACGGTCACTGGGGAATATCACGAAGTGTTTGACGTGCTGTACAACGATAAAGGCCAGCGCATAGAGAACGTAGTTTTCGCCCCGCAGTCCTCGCTGGAGCAGGGTGGGTTGTCGCTTGATCAAGGGGACGTTCAGGATTTTCGCAACCGCCTGCCCTTTGTGCTTACCACCGAAGAAGTTCCGGAATACAACATCCTTTATGTCGGCCAGCAGGATGAAGATCAGTTGCACTGCTACGTCTTCGATATTGCGCCGAAGCAGATTGTTGGTAAGAAGCGCTACTTCCAGGGACGCATTTGGGTGGACGATCACGATTTCCAGATTGTGAAAACCTACGGCCAGGCCGTGCCTGAGATTCGCGACACGAAAAAGAAGGGCAAGGAAGAACACCTTTATCCGAAGTTCACCACTTGGCGACAGCAGGTCGACAATCAATATTGGTTTCCGACTTATACGCGCGCCGACGATACGCTGCACTTCAACATGGGCGATATCCACATTCGCGAGATTGTGAAGTATGAGGACTACAAGCGATTCGGCTCGAATGTGAGGATTTTGTACGAAGGGAAAGAAGTTCCCAAGGCGGATCAGAAAAATCAGAAGACGCCGCAGGCTCCGGATGACAAGTCCGCTCCGGGTCAGCCGCCCGATGAGAAGAAGCCGAACACGCAGCCGCCGCAGAAGTAGGAAGGGAAGTGCGCTGGCGCATTACTGGCGCATCGTTGCAGGCGGATTGCGAACAGCAGGTTCCTCCACTCCGCGTGCCATTCCCTTCGGGAATCACACGCTCCGGTCGGAATGACAATTACTTTAAATTGGTTCGGATGATAGGCATTGATTTGCGCGGAATGACGTTGGATGATCGTGCCTAGGCTCGCTGGGCCTCGCGTTTGAGGGCGCGCTCGAGCGTTTGATCGAGAGCGGACTTGGCTTTTTCGTACTCCGCTTGCGAGATCAGGCCTTGGCGGCGCTCGATTTCCAGTTGGAAGAGTTCTTCTTTCAGTCCCTCGAGCAGCATGGAACTAGGGCGAGAGCCGGTGGCGGAATGGATGGGAGTTGCAGGCAAACTTTCGGCAGGCTCGTAGTCGTCTTCCACGTTTGTTCGCACCGAAGAACCAGTTTTTTGTCGCGCGAGTGCGCGCGCCGCAGACTGTTGGCGGGATGCGACGAAGATTCCTCCGATCACTAATATTGCAGCGAAGCCTCCCAGAATCCACCAGCGATATTTTTGCAGCGGGTCGGGTGCGTCGATAGGTGGGCCAAGTCCTCCGCCTGGTCGTGCTTGTGATTGATTATTCTGCGGGGCTGCTGGCGCGCCCTGGGCGCCGTTGCCCTCCTGGCGGGCCTCAAGCACGCCTTCGCCGGAAACTTTGAATGCAAGATTCTGTCCCACCTTCGCGTTAGAAGCTACCTGCACAATGGAGTCGGGTTGGTTGGGGTCGTCCATCGGCTTGAATCCTGCAGCCGTGCCCGCGTTGAACTGCATGGTCTTCGGCAAGATGGCGACAAAGTGTTCCAAAGGATAAATCGATTTGGGATCCAGATTGGCGCTTCCGGAGTAAGGGAGTTGGAAGGCGACTTGAAATTGAGTGATCCCCGGACGAAGAGGGAAGATGAAAGAATAACGATCCTTTTTTTCGCTCTCGGGAACCGGTGCAGAAGTAATCGGCTGGCCACCAGCGGTCATGGCAGACCCGTCGATTATTTTGGCGCCCTCGGGCACATAAAACTCGAGGTTGCGTTCGTTCATTTGCGTGCGCGGAGGAGTCGAGGTGTTCCGGACGGCGAAGGCGCGCATGACTTCAAGCTGGCCTTGCTCGACTTGCACGCGCATGATGTCAGCGACCACTGCGATGCCATCGATTTTTTTTGCGACATCATAGACCTGGAGTTCGACCGACGTGGTGCCGGGAGGGGCCATGCGGTGATAGGTAACGTCCTGATGTATGGCGCGTATGAGATGCGGAGACTGTGCGTCGTCGAGCTTGAAACTGAACTGGCCTTTGGCGTCGGCCTTGGTGCGTCCTGCCTCTTCCATGCCTTGGGCGAGTTTGAGCAGGATGACCTCATCACCCCCGGCGGGCTTGCCGGTGGTTGCGTTTTTTAGGGTGCCGGTGAGAGTTTGGGCGGCGGCGAAGGAGGTGAGGAGAAGCGTTACCGCCATGACCGCGGCCGACATCAGCACGCTTCTGCAGTTTGCTCGAACCAGCGCGGGCGAAGACTGAGGAGAGACCGCCTTGACGGGGCGCGTGGTAGCGCACGCGCGCATAGGGTCCTGCGACTGCGCCGAAATTTCGCTTCGCGAAGTTTTCACTTCGCTCAGGGCAACAGGGCGACGGAGAATTGCTTTCAAGATCTGGTTCCTTTTTGCGGTACGGGATTTGTTTCCAGGCGGGCGATCTCGGCTAGGAGGGTTGCAGCCTCGTCCTGGAGCGAAGACTTCAAGGAAGTATAGTCTGCGTCGGGCACTTTGCCGGCTTTGTGTTCGAAGTTCAGGTCGCGCAGGTTTTCGTAGACAGCATCTTTGCGTTCGCGCAGATAGCCGGCGCGGGTTTTCTCGGGACCGAGAAAAAGTCTTCCAGGCAGGTAAAAGACGTAGAAGAAAGTTGCTACGGCAAGCGCGAGGCAAATGATCAACCACATCATAGATAGTCTCTCTTATAAATCAGTCTCTTTGCCGGCTTGATCGCGGAACTGTTCAAGTTCGGCGCCGCGGACGGGGCGCAAGCCACCCGCAATCGCGGGCGCGGGACGATTCTTCCAAGTGCGGACGATTGTCACGACCAGTCCAAAGCCGAGAAACAGCGCCACCAAAGGCAAAATATAGGCCATGCGATCGAATCCCTTCATGGTAGGCGCGGCGAGAACGGTCGGTCCATATTTCTGTACGAAGCCTTGCTCCACCAGGCTGTCGCTATCTCCACGGGAAACCGATGCCATCAGTTCGTTGCGCATGCCGTCGGAGTCGGGGCATCCGACATGATTACACTCCAGAAGAATCTGGTTGCAGCCGCAGACACACATCATGCGGTGACCGATTTCGCTGAAGCGCGTGGCGGGGTCGCCGGCGCCGAGGAGAGCGAAGACGGCGGCGCAGAGCAGGAGGGCCTTCGCTGCACTGAGTGTGCGGTGGATCGATTTCGTTTTTGGATTCAGATTCGTAATTGAGCCTTTGCTTGCTGACATCTTCAGTGACTCTGGAATCGAAAGCTACCGGCCGTGCCGGGCGGACAGCCGAGGGCGGCTGTCCCCACATTTTCTCCTGCACTCAACACCGCCCAGGTGACGTTAGTCTCCTGTGGCTACGGGAGCGGGCTGCGCCTGCTGTTGCAGTCGAGCGGGTGCGGGAACACGCACCGGCGCTGGGGCGTTCGGAACCAGAGCCAGAATAGTTCCACCCAGAATAATCCACACACCCATCCAAACCCACATCACTAATGGATTCAGGTGCGCCCGGAGAATGGGGCGACCATTATCCTGATTCACTCCCTCAAATACCAGATAGAGATCCTCGTTGAGAGTTGAGCGGATAAAGGGCATCGTCGAAGTCTGTTGGCTGGCGTGATAGAAGCGGCGCTCGGGCGTCATCGCGTCAATCTGCTTGCCGCCTTTGTACACATCGAGGATTGCCCACTGGCTGAAATAGTTCGGGTTGTCGTCTTCGGTGGAGGAGCGGCAGACCAGCGTATAGGCGCCGATGGTCAGCTTGTCGCCGCTTTTCATCTCCATTTCTTTATCCTGATTAAAAGCGGATCCGGCGAAGCCGATGATGACCACGACGACTCCGAAGTGGACAATGTATCCGCCATAGCGTCTCGTATTGCGATGGGTGAGTTGCACCATCGAAGCGAACATGTTCTGTCCGGTGTGCTTCGAGATCACGCGACCGCCGCGGTAGAACTCGCTGGCGACGGTGAGCGTTACGAGCACCGAAAGACCGATCGCCATCAGCGAATAGAAATAAGCAATGTCCTGCCAGGGCTTGAGGCCGAAGGGCGCTCCCCACTTCTGAGGGGTCAGCATCAAAAAGATGGCGACTGCAATCGCGCCGACGGTCGGCCACAAGAAGTTGCGCTTCAGGCTTTCGAGGGAAGTCTTGCGCCAGGCCAGGAGCGGGCCTATGGCCGTGAGTATGAGAAGCAGCAGCGCGACCGGGATCGCGACGCGGTTGTAGAACGGTCCACCGACGGTGACCTTATTGCCTTGCACGAGTTCGGAGATTTTCGGAAACCAGGTTCCCCAAAGCACTGTGAAACAGAGCAGAACGAAAAGCAGATTGTTAAACAGGAAACTGGATTCGCGCGACATCAGCGATTCGAGTTTGTGCTCGCTGATCAGATGCGATTTGTTTTTGAAAAAGAAGAAAACGAACACGACGAAACTGAGTGCAAGAAACCAGGCAAACCAACCGCCGATAGAAGATTGTGCGAAGGCATGCACGGAGCTGATGATCCCGCTGCGAGTGAGGAACGTTCCGAGGATGGCGAGCCAGAATGTGGCGAAGACCAGCCACATGTTCCACATCTTCAGCATGCCGCGCTTTTCCTGCATCATGACGGAGTGCAGAAAGGCGGTGCCGGTGAGCCAGGGCATGAGTGAAGCGTTCTCGACGGGATCCCATCCCCAGTAGCCGCCCCAGCCGAGCACGGAGTAGGCCCAGTGCGCGCCGAGAAAAACGCCACAGGTAAGGAAGGCCCAGGTGACCATGGTCCAGCGGCGGGTGATGTGGATCCACTTCTCGCCGGGGTATTTCATGATCAGCGCGCCCAGCGCGAAGGCAAAGGGGACGGTGAAGCCGACGTAGCCGAGATAAAGCATGGGCGGATGAATCACCATCTCGGGATATTGCAGGAGAGGATTCAAGCCGCTTCCGTCCGGGCGCAGCGGGCCTTCGAGAATGCCAAAGGGATTCGCGGCGAAATTCACCAGCATCAAGAAAAAGATTTGCACTCCTGCGAGGACAACCGAGGCGTAGGCAAAGAGCCGCGGGTCAGTTTTGTAGCGGAGACGCAGGACGAATCCGTAGGCTGCGAGCAGCAATGACCAGAACAGCAGCGAACCTTCCTGGCCGGACCACAGTACAGCGAACTTATAAGGACCGGAGAGATCGCGGTTACTGTGATGAAAAATGTATGCAATGGAAAAGTCGTCGCGGAAGGCGCAGAGAACGAGGACGACTGCAGCGAGAAAGACCGCAGCGAAAGTAGCGATGCCGGCGCGGCGTGCAGTTTCGCCGATGCGCTCGGAACCGCGGCGGAGCAAGGCGACGAGCGAGCTGTCGTTGACAGACGCAGACGCACCGCTGCGATGGGTGATTTGACTCCCCGATTGTGGCGCGGGTTGAGGGGTTTGCTTTTGGAAGGCCAGCGCGACGATCCCGGCAACGAACGTGTATACGCTCAGCGCCAAAGCGAGAAGCAGTGCGAAACTACCAATTTCCGCCATCTTGGGAACTCGAGCCTATTTTTTCAGAAACGAACCTGCGTGGCAACCGGTGAGGGCCGTTCACAATCTTTAAGGATGTTCTACGTCTGGAAAGGATAACAGGCCGGCTCAAAAATCTTTAAGGCGTAAGCAATCGCAGGAAAGAACGGCGGCGAGTTTTCAGCCGCCGCTTTTTCTGCTGACGTGTCCCGTGGCTAAGCGCTTTGCTGGCGGTAGCGCTGGCGGATCTCGTCTTCGGCGGCTAACCAGTCCTCGGCTTCGCTTCCTGGTCGTGATCCGCGCTGCTGGTAGAGTTCAAACGCGCGTTGCCGGATCTCATCTTCCAGATTGATGGGAACCAGATTCTTCCGAGATTCGTTCTTCACAACTTCCAGCTTGCGGGGCTCGGCTTTTACTTGTTTGGTAGCATTGGATTCGGCGGCAAGTCTCGCCTGTGGCTCAGGCGTCGACCCTTGCCTGGATTCCTGGGGCGGCATTTCCTTTGGAGTTGACTTCACGTCGAGTGAGTTAATCCCATCGCCGGCCACAGTTTGCTCTTTATTACTAGTAGGCTTGCTCCCTGGAATAGACTTCGATCTGGCCATAATTGGATACTCCTTGCATTCACCTAAAGTGAGGAATGAATTGAGTTGTTCTGCGAACCACATACACCTGATCCCAGAATGTCTAAAAGAGCGATTGAATTTTTGGGGTGGCGGAGTGACTGTAGTATAGACCTTTCGAAGCTGTGGAAACCTGCCTGCGGCGAAACAAAATGACCGCGAAGGCTTGCTATAATCGAAGCTCTCGAGATGGCGCTATCGTCTAGGGGTTAGGACGGAAGATTCTCAATCTTCAAACCCGGGTTCGATTCCCGGTAGCGCTACCAACTTCTTGCTGTCATCTCCTGTTATTTCCTGCACTTGCCGCACACGCCTCGATTTCCTCAAAACACACCGTATCACTTTGTGGAGCACAGTAGCGGCAAGTAGGGGGCACAATTTGAGGCACAGGGGCCGAAGACTTCTTGGAGAAAACCTATGGGCCGACCGCCGAACATAATCAAGCGTGTTGTCGTAGAGGATTGCGAGATTGTCAAGGTGTCGGATACTTCGTGCTGTCGCAGGATTGGCCTCCCGTTCACTACCGTGGCTACTCCGGAGGCGGCCGACGCTTGTGCCTACTCTGTTCAGGGTGTGGCGGCAGAGCCTTCAAACTTTACAGGCCGACGCATTTGTCGGTTTTTGCGTGCAGAGCGTGCCACAATCTCAGTTACACCAGCGTCCAAAAGCATGACGTGCGGCTCGACCGGCTCCTCAAAGCACCCGACCGAGAAATCCTACGCCTTGTAAGCCAAGACACGAGCATCACCTGGAAACTGCTCGCCATTCGCGCCGGCTACATCAGGCTTGGCGTAATCAGTAAGTATTGAACGTGAGGTATTTTTCCTAAAAAGTAATCCGCCCCGGTAATCCGTATTCGCACTGTTACGACAGTTATCGGTTCGGAGGCTCCCTCTGGCTCAGAACAGTGACACAATAAAGCTATGCGTGACGACAGGAAACCGCACCCCGGCCCGTGGCGTGTAATGCAAGTGGACTCGGGAGTTGTGGGAATTGCAATCGCGGCGGGATTTGTAGTCCTCGGCCTCGTTAGCATGCCCACTCTCGCGCCGATTTTTTTACTCGGAGCCGTGCCTCTCGGCCTAGCGGTAGCGCTCCTTTTGCACTTCTCTAGGCGCTGATGACCGCAGAAGAGACGAACTGTTTCAAACTGTTGGACGAGTATTCGAGAACTCGTTATCGCTGTTTCCTTGCTGAGATGTTTCCGACCGGGTCAGAGTACACGCTCTGTTTTCGCGCACATGGAATACGGAAGGAGTCCGCGAACCGATACGCATGTAGGTATCTGCTGGTCGGAACCCCGGAGGTAAGCACAGCAGCGCGGAACGGCATCCTACCACCCTCAATTACGGAAATGCTTGACCGAGAACTCTCTAGGCCGCCCCAATGGTAGCTGCTGAAATCGGGCCATAGGGTTCATTGACCCCGACAATGAGTGTGACCGCGATGTTTCAACCGTGGCTGGCCCTCCGCAGCACAATCTGCCGTGAGGTATTTCCGTGCAAGGAGATTTGGAGCGCCGGGAGAAGGAAGTCCGAGTCCTTAGACGGAGTCTAAAGAAAGACCCGACAAACCTCGAATTAGCAAATCGCTACTGGAGGGCCGTTGGCTCTTCTCAATGTGGCGGATCCGTCCATGACGCCTACCGTGGCGCGGCGCTCGCGTCGAGTGTCGGCGCTGCGGCCTTCGCACGAGCTTACTGGGAGATGTTTTCGTGCAGCGGAGAGGGCCCCCGCATGGCGCATTTTGACGAGCCTTTGATTCAGGCGCTGGAAGCCTACTTCCCACAACTCACGGGCGAGGACCATTTCAACGTTGAATGGGTCCTGCAAACACTAGGCGTCCTCAATAAATGATATGGCGATCTTACGCCAACAATCTGACCTGGTGCCACGCAAACTTGGGTTGCGGGGAGAAATAGTCAGTTGGGTTGCCGCGCAGCCGCGTCGGTGTGCTTCTTAGCTTCGCTAAGAAATGCCTCAAAGCGGGGGTAGCCGCGAAGAAATTTCAGGTCGTCGTCGGTTCGCATGTGGTCTATGTCCTTGTACCCGTGGTCGACCGCTTCTCGTAAATGCTCAACCGCGGCATCGCGGTCGTGAGCGGCTGCAGCTACGCAAGCAAAGCTATACCAGCCGAGTGAAACATTGCCTTCCTGGGCTTTCGGCGCATTTTCGAAGGTGTGTGCGAAGAGCTTTTTCGCGTCTTCATAACGATGGTTGTAGACCATCGCCGTTCCTAGGAATTGCAGGGAGTTGAGCGTGTCGAGATGCAGAGGCCCGAGGGTGCGGACCTGGGCCTCGAAGGCTTGCCGGGCCATTTCCTCCGCCTCCCGATACTTACCCTTTCGGATTAGGATTCGTGCGAGTTCCGCCTTCGAGGCCAGCGTATCTGCATTCGCTGGTCCAAGCACACGGCTTTGGGCGTCGAATGCCTCGCGGATTAATTTTTCGGCTTCGGGCAGATTGCCTTCCTGGTAGAGAATGTCTCCGATGTTGTATTTCGATAGCAGCGTGTCGGTGTGTTCTGGACCAAGCTTGCGCGTGCGAATTTCAAGAATCTGGCGATCAATTTTTTCCGCCTGAGCGTAGTCTCCGTTTGCAGACAGCGCATTGGCGAGGCCTTCCAGCGGCCTGGTCATGGAAGGGTTGTCGGGCCCCAGCGCCTTCTGCTCAATGGCCAGCGCCGAGCGATACCATTTCTCCGCGTCGGCCGAGTGACCCTGATAGTAGAGTGTGTTGGCCATCGCCGTCATGGTATCGGCGGTATCGGGATGTTCGGGCCCAAGCACTCGTTGTTCAATGGCCAGCGTTTCCCGATAAAGGCCCTCGGCCTCGGCATAGCGCCCTTGCTCCTGAATCCTGTTGGCCAGATTGTGCATGGTGCCAAGCGTTTGAGGATGTTCGGGACCGAGCACACGCTGCTCGATCGCCAGTGCGTTGCGATAGATTCCTTCCGCCTCCGCGTTGCGGCCCTGAAAACTTAACGCGTCAGCAAGGCTTACCATTGCGCGCAGTGTCTGCGGATCTTCCGGACCAAGCCGGCTGCTTGTGCGTTCGACCAATTCGCGCCCGAACTTTTCTGCTTCTTCGAAGCGGGCCATCTTTTGCAGGATGACTTCACGGCGATCCATCGCCTCCAGCGTGACTGGATCGTCGGGTCCAAGAACCTGGCGCGACCGCGCGATCGCCTGGTCGATCAGTTTCTCGGCCTCCGCGTCATTTCCCTCCCGGTCAAGAAGCCAGGCGAGCTGCGCCAGGGACTCCAATGTCTTGCGGTCATCAGGCCCGAGCCTGCGCCGACGGCTCTCGAGAGCGGCGGAGGACAAATTGTGCGCGGTGGCGTAAAGTCCCAAGCTGGCGTAGGTGCGGGCCATGGTGAACATCAACTCCGACTGCACCTCGGGATCTTTGGTCAAACCGGCCCGGATTTCATTCGACGCTGTGTCCAGAATCGTTCGCGCGGTGATCGAGTTCCCCAGCGCCTCGCTCGGATCTGAAACCCTGAACATCTGTGTCATGAAATCGGCTATCCGGTTTGCCCGGTCCCGCTCCCTGGCAATGCGGCGGGCTTGCAGGGCCATGGTGGTCGCAAACCCAATCAACACCACCACCGCCGCCGCGGCCACTCCGACCCCGAAGCGATGCCGCCGGATAAACTTGTGTGCTCGATAGCTGGCGCTCGGCGGTCCGGCAGAAACCGGCTGGTCGTGCAGATAGCGTTGCAGGTCGCCCGCCAGGTCGGAAGCGGAACCGTATCGTCTGGAGCGATCCTTCTCTAACGCCTTGATCGTGATCCAGTCCAGATCGCCGCGCAGATGCCGCTCCAGCGACTCAGGCGCCTCCTTGCGTCTTTCCGCCGAATCTTTCGCGGACGGACCCAAAGATTTGAGTTTCGTGCTGGGACGCAGCGGCTCCTGCTCGCAGATCTTCTGCAGCATGGCTTCGATTCCCGCCGCGCGCAGCTCCCGCGATCCGATGGGCAGTTCGCCTACCAGCAATTCGTACAGAATCACGCCCAGGGAGTACACATCGGTGCGAGTGTCAATGTTGCCCTCGTTGCGGTCGGCCTGCTCCGGACTCATGTAGTCCGGCGTGCCCAGCATCGCTCCCGCTTCCGTAAACAAAGTCAGCTCGGTGAGCTGCTGCCCCATCGCCTTGGCCAGCCCGAAGTCAATGATTTTGGGCACGGGCTTGTCGTCTACTTCTTCCACCAGCACGTTGGAGGGCTTCAGATCGCGATGGATGATTGCCTTCTGGTGCGCATGCTGTGCCCCGTCGCACACCTGCATGAACAAGCCCAGGCGTTCCTTAATCGTGAGCCGATGCCTGTCGCAATAGTCGGTGATGGGAAAGCCATGCACATACTCCATTACGAAATACGACCGGCCCTCCGGTGTGGCGCCCGCCTCGAAAACCTTGGCGATGTTCGGATGCTCCATCAAAGCGAGAGCCTGCCGCTCCGAGTCGAAGCGCGCCACCACGGCCCGCGTATCCATTCCTGCCTTGATCAGCTTCAGGGCAACGGTACGATGAATGGGCTCAGTCTGCTCGGCCCGCCAGACTTCGCCCATGCCGCCTGCGCCCAGCATCGTGGTTAGCCGATAGGGGCCGATGACAGTGAAAGATCTCTGGACGGCACTCTGGCTCAGAGTCGTGTCATCGGGAGTGTCAGGCATGCGTCTTTCCACCTTAGAGACTTGCGGACGCAACGTAACCCGAAGAAATGGAGAAAATAGCGCGAAACCACTTGATGATAGGGAATGATTGCCGATAACGCAAACCTCGCGCGGCCCAAAGAAGCAGGGGAAGAGCCCCTCTGTGCGGTGAAAAAAACGAGTATTGTGGAGAAGATTCTTCTAAGTCGTCGGTCAGCAGAAATTGTCAACTATCGCTAACAGATGGGATGAGAAGGCCGGTCTCCGGACGGGATGCGGTGTACGCTCCCAAGTTATCGACGTGCTCAGAGGCACAAGAGATAAAGGAGACCGGCAATGAAGAAGGTTAGCACCGTAGCGGCAAA
>Ga0210394_10000638_pt1 | contig 69148 bp, 57 predicted proteins | sample IncBWC12MmetaG_FD_160121 | JGI IMG/M metagenome (GOLD analysis project Ga0210394, IMG submission 160121) | Forest soil microbial communities from Barre Woods Harvard Forest LTER site, Petersham, Massachusetts, United States - Inc-BW-C-12-M | ecosystem: Environmental > Terrestrial > Soil >... | reverse complement strand
TGGGGCGCACTCCGTATATTTTCGAGACCAGTTTGCCGGGCGTGTTTGCGGTTGGCGATGTGCGCTCGGGCAACATGAAGCGCGTGGCGTCGGCAGTCGGCGAAGGATCGACGGCGATTAGCTTGGTACATCAGACGTTGCACGAATGACGCGGCGGCCAGCTTAGGCGGAAAGCACGGGCAAGGGTTGCCGAGACGGGGCCTAGTCCTGACAGAGTTCAGGACAGTTCGTTGAGCAATCCTTCCATTTCCGAGGCGCTGGTCGCCTGATTCTTCCGCGGCGCCAATTCCGATTGAGAGAAGTTTGACTGAAATCAAGAATACAAATCTGAGCAGAAGGAGCACTGAGCAGAAGTTAGCTCAGTTTGATTGCGTAGAAATAGACGTTGGATCGGTCGCATCCGCCGTAGTCCTAGCATGTCCGACGTTTACTGCATCCGACTACTCCTTAGACCGATTGCGTAACGATTAGAATGAAATCCATGACCAAGAAAGTGATCTCACATGGTGCGGTACACAGCGTATCGGCGGATTTACGAAAAGTTTTCATTTCTGACCCGGCCGCGCGGGCAAAATGGGAGGATATTACGCCCCTCGCGCGCAATGAGTGGATCTGCTGGGTTATCTCCGTCAAGAAGCCGGAAACCAGAAGGCAGCACATTGAGCGTGTGCGCACGGAACTTAAAGAAGGAATGCGCCGACCTTGTTGCTGGCCAGGCTGTCCGCACCGCTGAAATTAGAACGGGTACTTGTATTCGGCATCATTCCCTCCCACGGAGCGGCTCCCCTCTTTCAATACCAAGGAGCAGAGCGTCTGCTCACGAGGCACGCGCTCCCCCTTTCATTTGCGGCCTCTTTCTTGGCAGGCAGGCGAGCATGCCAACTGAACTACACCCTCGCAAACCTCGGCCATCATTCGACCCGGAAGCTATCCGGCAGCAAACTTAGCAGAGGACCCGAGTCCGATTTATGAGATGGGTTGTTAGTTATAAAATGTCAGTTTCTAACTTTCAAACAGGGCCCAACAGCAGACAAATCTTTTGCAAACCGGTCCGTTACCGCCACCGCAGGTAAGACGTCCTACTTTTGCAAGGGCGTGGTGAAGGGACAAATCGACTATGGTGATTGCAAAAAGCGAACCGCTCGTCGAACTCGTCGAGGCGGAAATTGTTGAGCTCGAAGAGGAGATCTCTGACCGAGCAACGAGGGATCGCCTCTTGGCCATCCCGAAGAAACTATTCACTGAAGCTCGTGACTACTGTCGTAAAGGAAATGCGCGAGAAGCTCGACTAACAATCAATTGCGTTTGCACGCTATTGGAACGCGCAAAGAACGAATTTAAGAAGTAGAACCTCCCACTGATCCACAGCCAGCTAGACGAATCGATAAATCGTCCCGACTCCAACTCCCAAGTCCGTAGCGAGCATCGAAGAGGATTCCGCGCGGCTCGGCATTCTATCGAAGCCCTCGCAAGCCTGCTGTCCCGCCCATACGCCGAACCTAAGACTATGAGCGGGGTCAGCACAACAAGCAGGACAAGCGAAGCAAGAGGCCATTCGATGGGCAGGTTGTCATCTGGCGGGGTCTCATGTCATGCAATGCGGACTCAAAGAACTTGCGTTGTCCACTTGACTCCATTTGACTCCCATTGAACTGAAACGCGGGCAGTAACGCATCATTTTGGTCGATTGTATTTGTTCGATTCCCATCGCCACTCCAGAATTAGCAGGTTGCGTCAGCGCTTTGTTTGTAACTCTTCATGACAGACGTGTAATAGCAGGGAAGCCGTCAAACCCTGAATCGAATGTCATGATTTGCTCGATTCCGTGGTGTTCCATCACGGCGATATGCACTGCATCGCGCGCAGACAGCTGGCTTGCAAGAGCGAAGAGTAAAGCAATCGATGCATGCCCTTCGTGCCACAGGGGGAGCGAGACAAAGAGCTGTGAACAAGAAGGGCCACGGCAACTTGAACGCCAAACGCGAGAACACAAATCAACGGCCAACGCCTGGAGCACTTTGCGTGCCGGAGTGCGTTATTATGCAGGAAGCACACAAGCAGCAGATCGAAATATCGTGTTTCCAATTCTCTCTGGGAGTCTGACGCCGATGAAAAGGAATATCCACTTGCTGCTCGCGACCCTAATTGTGGCAACAGCGTTAGATATCTCGCTGCTTCGTGCACAACAGAGCTCTTCGGCTTCCGCAGGGGGTGTACCTGCGACAAACGGAACCACCCCGCCAGAGCCGCATGCCAAACAGGTTCACTTGAAGCACGTGCTGGTGATCAGCGAAACCAAGGGCTTCGAGCATGATTCCATCTCCGCGGCAATGGTAGCCATTTACAGCATGGGGCGCGAGAGCGGCCTGTGGGACACGGAACTACGCACCGACACCGCGCTGCTGACCAAGAAGGATCTGGGCAAGAATGCAAAGAATCTGAACTATTTTGACGTCCTGATCTTTGCCAGCACTACCGGTGAACTGGAGATGGACCCGATCCAGAAGCAGGATTTACTGGCTTTCATTCATGACGACGGGAGGGGCTTCGTGGGGATTCACGCGGCGCTCGATACCAACTACACCTGGCCGGAGTATGGGGAGATGATCGGAGGCTGGTTCGACCAGCACCCGTGGGGAACTTTCCAGGCGCCGATCATCACGGAAGACTCCGATTTTCCGGCTGTGCGCCACTTTCCGAAGGCCTTTGTAAAGTACGACGAGATCTACCAGCCGAAGGCATGGTCGCGCGACAAGGTCAACGTGCTGCTGAGTCTCGACCCGAGCAAGCTGGACTACTCGAACAACCCGCGCATTCACCGCACGGACCATGACTTTCCCGTAGCTTGGAGCAAGATGTACGGTAACGGTCGCGTCTTCTATTCTACGTTGGGGCACACGGAAGAATCGTGGGAGGATCCGGACATTCGCAAGATGTATTTCGAAGCCATTAAGTGGGCGCTGGGCATGACGGAAGGCAGCACTGCTTCGCATGCGCGCCCGGCGAGGTAGCGGCATTCCGATCAGAAGGGGACGTACGAGCGCTTATGGAGAGATTTCGGAGTCTTGTATTCCTGGTTTCAATCTTAGCAGCCATTGGCCTTTCGGCCGGGCATGTCGCTGTCCATGCGGCTGCCGGTGGGGCTGACAATGGTGCACAGACACCTGCAACGGCGAAGGCTGCTGATCCAGACGCTGCCGGGTCCGAGTCCTATGCGATGCACTGCGCCGTCTGCCATGGGGATCGACGCGAAGGCAACCCGCCGGGAGTTCCGTCGCTGGTCAATATAAAAAGCCACCTGACGGATCAACAGATCGCCCAGCTGGTTCGCGAGGGCAAGGGCCGCATGCCGGGCTTTCCTAAACTGAACGACGATGAGTTGACCGGATTGTTGGAATATCTTGCGAGTGCGCCGCCTGTTTCACCGGTGTTGGCGGGAAACCATCATGGCAGGCCTGAACTGACGGCCGAGGCTGTGGCCGGCGGCGCGCTTTTTGCGCAGAACTGCGCCTTCTGTCATGGTCGCGACGCGATGGGCGGAGAAACGGGCCCGGACTTGACGCTATCGAAGCTGGTACTGGCGGACACGGATGGTTCCAAAATCTCAGCTGTGGTGACCGAAGGACGCATCGAGAAGAAAATGCCGGCCTTCCAGTTCTCCAGTCAGGAGTTGCTCACGCTTGCGGCTTTCCTTCGCGCCCGTGTGGTTGCGGCGGCGGCGATGAAAGGCAGGCGACGCGGCGTGGATGTCTCCGACCTGCAAACCGGCGACGCCGACTCCGGCAAGAAGTATTTCGACGGCGCGGGCGGCTGCGCTAGATGCCATTCGCCCACTGGTGACCTGGCAGGCATAGCAAGACGTTTCGAGGGGCTGCAACTAGAGATGCGCATGCTTTATCCCAAAGATGCGAAGAGCAGCGTGATTGTGACGCTTCCCTCCGGGCAAACGATCGCCGGAACCCTCGCCTATCTGGATGAATTTACGGTTGGCCTGCGCGACAAGGATGGAGTGTACCATTCGTGGGCGGTAGAGCGCGTGAAGTACACGGTGGATTCGCCGGTGCAGGCGCACGTCGAGCAGTTGGCTAAGTACACCGACGACGATATTCACAATCTGATGGTTTATTTACAAACACTGCGCTGAGGTTGGTTTTACTATGAAATTCCCAACGAACGCAATTGCTTTCGCTGCGAGTACGCTTTTGCTCCTTGCCGCAGGCTCACTTCCGCTTCCGGCGCAGAATCTGGAGCCCGAGCAGCTACTCAATCCATCCTCGGAAAGCTGGCCGCTCTATCATGGCGACTACTCCGGCAAGCGACATAGCCATTTGACGCAGATCGCGCCTCAGAATGTGGCCAATCTCATCCTGGCTTGGGCCTTTCAGACCAATCAACTTGCGATGATCAAGTCTTCGCCGCTGGTGGTCGATGGCGTGCTTTTTTTCACAGTACCGAACAATGTCTGGGCAGTGGATGCACGGTCGGGCCACATGCTGTGGCACTACGTCCATAAGACGGAAGAAGGCGAGTTCATCGGGCATCGTGGCGTGGCGATGTACAAAGGCTGGCTCTACTTCACCACGCCGGACGCACATCTGATCTCACTGAACGCAAAAGACGGCTCCGTGCGCTGGGACAAGATCATCGCGGACGTGAAGTTAGGCTACTGGTCCACGATGGCCCCGCTGGTGGTGGGGAATCATGTGATCGCCGGTGTTGGCGGCGATTTGGACAATCTCTGCGGCTATCTTCGCTCCTTCGATCCCGACACCGGCGAGGTGCAATGGCAGTGGGATGCGTCTCCTCCCCCTGGAACGCCGAATGCGACCACTGGCGGAACAACATGGATGACTGGAACGTATGACCCGGAGTTGAATCTGGTCTACTGGGGCACGGGTAACCCTACGCCCGTTTTGAATGGCGCGACGAGACCGGGCGACGACGCCTGGACTTGCAGCATCGTTGCGCTCGACCCCGACACCGGCAAGCTGGTGTGGGGCTTCGTCGCGTCGCCGCACGATACGCATGACTGGGATGCAGTGGAAACACCTGTTCTCGTCGATGCAGACTTCCACGGCAAGCCCAGAAAGATGCTTATGCAGAGCTCGCGCAACGGGTACTTCTTCGTACTCGACCGGACGAACGGCAAGAGCCTGCTAACGGTGCCGTTCGGGCCGATAAACTGGACCTCGGGCGTCGACAGAGAAGGACGTCCTATTCCGAATCCAGACAAAGAACCGAAGCCTGACGGCCGCCTGATTGCGCCGGATGAAGGCGGCATGACCAACTATCGCTCACCGAGCTTCGATCCTAGGACTGGCTTGTTCATCGTGGATGCCCGCCCCAGTTGGAGCCTCTATTTCACCAAGCCGGCCGATGGCGAGTACGGATGGGCGGGCGCAGATTTCGGACTGTGGAGTAAGAGCGTGATCGAGGCTATCGACTACCAGACCGGGAAGATTCGCTGGAGTCATGAGGTGGGCCAAGGCGGCTCAGGCGCAGGGGTGCTGACCACCGATTCGGGATTGACCTTTACCGGCGACTCGACCGGAAACATCCTGGCCCTCGATACACGCAATGGCAAGACGCTCTGGCATGCGGGCACCGGCGCGCCGATGCAGACTTCGCCCATCACGTATGAATTGGACGGCCGGCAATATCTCGTCACGGGCAGCGGCGGCGTGATGTTTGCATGGGTACTGCCAGTGAGCAAACCCACGCGAGTGGCCAGATAAATGATGAGGAAAAATGACAGCGAATCGGTTGAGGCAAAAAGCGAGAAGAGACTGCAAGAGATGGAAGCGCTTGTAATTTTCACGCAGCGAGTAGGTGAGAAGAATCCCTTTAGTTAAATGTCCTTCTCTAGGACCACAAAGTGCAGATCATCCCGGAGTGGTCTGCCGAAACGTTCGTCACCGTAGGGAAAAGGTTGCGTTTCATCGGTCAGCGCATAACCTCGCCGTTCATACCACGCGATCAGCGTCTTTCGGACATGCACAACCGTCATGCGGATACGGTGTGCACTGCGTTCTTTGGCAAAGCCTTCTGCAGCCTTCAACAGAGCGCGACCTAATTGTCTATTTTGCAGATCGGGCCTGATGGTCAGTAGCCCAAGACCCCAGATGCCATCCTTTCCGGGGTCTAGCCAGACCGTTCCGAGGAGTGTTCCATTGCCTTCGTCCCGATGTGTCAGCAGATATGCCCCCGGCTTTGCGGCCAGGTCTTCTCTGAGAAGAGATTCATCGAGTCTTTGCCCCTCGATGGCTCCCGCCTCGACGTTCCAACTGGCTGAAGGGCCAGAGCCTCGAAAGGCGAGGTTTACGAGGTCAATAATCTCAGCGTAATCTGCTTCAACGGCAGGGTGGAGGAGCATTCGTGCAAGTCTACCTTACCGGCAGGAATGCCGCGACGACCTACAAGTGTTTTCGGTCCGTTGCCCCTAGAGACAGGCTAGCAAAGGAGTCGGATCGAATTGATTCGCGAACGAGTGGCCTTGCGACGTCGAGCGCACGAAAAAAGCCAGGGGGCTCAATAGCAAAAGACAAACACACCTTGGTCGGCCATGGGCGGTCCTAGATCGCGGCAGGATCGGGCCATCATCGGAATCGCTGTTAATCGTCTGTTTAGGAGGCACCTGGTATTTCCTGTAGTGGGTTCCGAACGCCGGTTCGGAGAGGGGCTAGACCTCGTGAGTTGTGATCAAGGCTTGGTATAGATATGGCAATTGGAACTTTGTACCTCGAGGAACTCAAAGCCACGATGCGCGGCCGTTTCGCGTTGGTCGGCGCAGGCGTGATACTGCTGGCGGTTGGCTCTGTGGCCACGGTGGGCACCCAAGACACCTGGCTCGACGGGTATGGCATCATCGCGTATTTCCTCGTGCCTCTGGCGTTTGTCCCGCTCGCGGCTGCTTTCATCGCGAGCCCGCGTGCAAGTCGGTTCGTGGAAAGCGTCTTCACAGCTCCCGTTGAACGCCGCGATTGGTTGATGGCCAAGATCTTAGTGCTGGTCACGATTGCCGCCGCGTATTACGTGGCTCTCGTCCCGATGGTGCTGGTCTATACGCATCACGTAGGCGCGCCGCTGCTGTTGAAAAAGTTGCTGATCTGGGCTCCATGTTTGCTCGTGGCGAGCATCGCGATGGGCACGCTGATCGGCGTGCTGTTCATAGGCAAGAGCATCGCCGCCCCGGCTGCGACGGGCATGGGCGTGCTACTCGCGTATGCCGGGTTCGTGCCGCTCCAGGAACTTTTGGTGGCGCAGGGTAACGGCGCGACCCGCACGGGCCATCTAACCTTAGCGAGTCCTGCCGTACTGCTTAAGAACGCCTTTGGGTTTACGCTGGCCGTGGGAAGCATTCCCGCCACGACGATGCGGACGTGGATCAGTCTAGTGGCCGTCATCATCGCTGCATTCGTGCTCGCCGTGTGGGCTTTTCTGCGGGCGCAGGGCGTCGAAACATGGGAAGCCAGCCCCAGCCAACGCTGGATCATCGCGCTCGTAATCGTTGCGATTATCGTGGCGCCGGTAATAATGGCTGACACCAACTACGAAAAGCCGGCGCCGCACGCAACCAACGCGCCAGCAATCCAGAGGCTCTACTCTCGGGCCGGCAGCAGTCTGGCCTTGACATGGCCTGGTGGTCAACCAGCCGCGCGGTGTTGCAGCACGATCTTGAATCGTGATGAGTGGCCGCCGTTAGGTACAGACGAGCCCGCACGGCGGGATCTCATAGTCTTGCTTCCGGTGGATGCCACACAACGCGTTGCGGACGTGCATCTGCAGGTCGAGGGGGAAAACGGACTGGAAGTGACCGCCTCTCCAGAGGCGCTTGCCCCGGTGCCGGAAGCTCTTGAGACGCGCACCTACACAAATGACTTAGGTCCAGCGGCGGCTGACGGGCATCACGTCGTAAACGGCTGGGTGGTGCGCATCCCGGTGACACTGACTCCGACCAAGCCATGGGATATCGGCGGCGTGCGCTATCCGCTGCGGGTGACCGGCACGTATCGAGTGGCGGGCGAGACCGGAGTGCGGAGCTTCAGCGGGCGGGCTGCCATCGACGCGCAAGTGTCGAAGGCCATCTATGAAATGGGTATAGCGTCGCTGATTCTGCCACTCGTGTGTTTTGGCGCGGCGTTCAGACGTTGGAGACAGACGCGGTGAGCGTGGAAACAGTAACTACCGAAAGGGACTACGCCATCGAGATGAACGGCCTCACGCGGAGGTTTGGCGACTTCGTGGCGGTCGACCACGTCACGTTGAAAATCCCGAAGGGGCAGCTCTACGGATTCCTGGGTCTCAACGGCGCGGGAAAGACCACGACCATCCGAATGCTCACCACGCTACTCCCGCCCAGCGCCGGCAGCGCCAAACTTTGGGGACACGACGTGATGAAGGAACCCCTGGCTGTCCGCAAGCTCGTGGGACTCGTGAGCGACGAGACCAGCGAGAGTCAATCGACCTGGACCGCGCGCGAGTACCTTTCGTATTTTGCCCGTATTCGCCACATACCGAGCCCTGATGAGGAGGTCGAGCGCATCCTGGACACCGTCGGCCTAGACGCCACGTTTCGCGGCAAGCTGATCTGCACCTACAGCACCGGCATGAAACGAAGAGTAGAGATCGCGCGGGCCCTCATGGGCCGTCCGAAAGTGCTGTTCCTCGACGAGCCAACGCGAGGTCTGGACTTGCCAGCCAAGCGCGACATGTGGAGCCTTTTGCGTCGGCTCGCAGCCACGGAGAGCGTTACTACGTTTCTCAGTAGCCATGACGCCCAAGAGATTCGCAGCCTGTGCAGCGAGATCAGTGTGATCGCTCGAGGCCGGCTTGTTCACACAGGTGCAACCCGGCAGATGGGCGGCGATATCGATGCCTTCGAGGAGTGTCTCATCGGCATGCTTACGCAGCCAGAACGCATCGAGCCTCAAGAATTGGGGCGGTAAGCAACGCCATCGTTCCTCACGGAGCAGCACCCGACGCCAATCGACCGTTGCCCTCTACCTGCGTAACGGAGAAAATGATTTCCACCAGGGTACCCGGATTGGTAACGATGGAATGCTTAGCGGGGAGCGCCATGCATTGAGAAAACTACTTTATCTGCCCCTATTGCTTCTTTTTGCTAGCGCCGCTCATGCAGCTGGCGGAACCTGTCCCAATGGAGCCGATTATCTCTCGCCAAGCATGGACGCCCTGAAATTACCACTGGTCACTCTTGCCAGGGTAGGCGTGACGAATTGCTACTTCATCGCGGGGAGTGGATCGGATTCCAACACAGGCACGGATGAAGAGCATCCGTGGGCGCATTCGCCGGGAATGTCCACGTGCACAGCGAACTGCTCTGCGCTAACTCCTGCTGCGGGTATGGGATTTATTTTTAAGGGTGGCGATACGTGGAACGGCTCCAATCTGGGCATCTACTGGCCTTGGGATGGCACAGCTACGAATCCAATTTACATCGGAGTGGACCTGACATGGTATTCGGGAAAAGCTTGGTCCCGTCCTATCTGGACTTGTGGAGGCGTCGCGTGCTCTGGCGGTAGTGCGGCCTATTTCTTCCAGACGCCTACGAATAAGTCTTACGACATATTGGACAACATCGAATTGACTGGACTGGTCGATACTGGGAATGCTCCGAACTACGTCAATATGTTCGGAACCTACCAGACCGTCGAGCGTCTCTATATTCATGGCTGGAGCACAACCAGAACAGACAATTCCACTTCACAAGCTATCCGTTTTGTTTCCGACTCGGTTGGGCAGGGTGATACGATGCGCTACAACGTAATTGACGGCGCAGATACCGCACAAAACATGATGTTCGTAACCTTTCAGAGCACTCCCATTGCTTATGGGAATGTCATGTACAACGTCTACACGGGCCTCGACGGTTGCGGCGACGACTGGCACGACAATCTTTTGGACAACGCGATGGTCCAAGGCGTCGTTACCGGGCATCAGGACGGCCTCTATCATGTATCGCAGTGCTACAGCCCGAACAGCCTCATCTACAACAACGTCATCCGAAACACGACCAACCCGCTGACGGGAGGCGCGGTCAAATTGTGGCTGAACGGCAATGCTCCATGCCCATTCGCTTCGTGTATCAGTTACGGGTTCAACAACATAATCTCCAATACCTATCCTGGCAACACGTTGAATACCGGAGGGCACTACGCCCAAAGATACGGCACCTGGTACATTTTCAACAACACGATCGAGTGCGGCACGGACAGCGCTCAGGGTGACTACTCCGAGTTGGCCGACAACGGAAATGTAGAGGCAACTTCCACAACGTCAAACACCATCGGGACCGGCTCGAAGACATTTGCGGTTGAATCGGGGTTGAGTTTGAACTTTTTTGCTCCCGGTTTGCCGTTCATTGTTTGGCCGGCTGGGAATCCGTCAATCTACATGGAAGGCACAGTGACCTCCTTTAGCAGAGCGATTGGAACGAACATCGTTGCCAATATCACTTCTACGGCCGGAACTGGAACGTATTCAAATTGGACGATGGGTGGAAGGATGACCCTAATCAGGGTCAACAACCACTATATTTCCACTGGAGGTCTCAGCAACAGGTGCACGCACTATACTTGCTCGCAAACGCATGATCTCGTGCAGACGCTTTCGCGGGCGAAAGCGCAAGGCTATACTTCACAAAGTGCGTACGCATTTCAGCCCACGAGCGCGAGAGGTTCCACAGTCGGAAAAGGGGTAACGGCTTCATCGCTATGCACCGCAGTCAGCGCCATTGAGGCAAATGCAGGAACGGCATGTGGAAACGCAACCGGTTATGCCTGCAGCTACAACTCGACAAATCACACAGTCACTTGTCCCGCTCTGACACCCGTACCCCGGGGCGACACTTGGGATACGGGAGCCTACCAATACCATGGGACTCCCTAACTTGCGGTACGTATTGCGTCTGTTTTCTGAGAATAAAATCAATGTCGATGACCAGCATTTCAATGTTGGCGAAAGCAAACAGGGGGCAGTTCGCCAATTCGAACGCCGGATGCGGCGGCAAGCAAGAACATGTAATGAGTTTGCGGAGAACCGGACCCAGCTACAGAATTTTTTGCTTCTTCAACTCCTTGGCGATCAGCTTGACGACCCCATCAATAATTGTTTGCGCCGATTTCGGATTGAATGAATCGCTCGTGCCAGTCCAGATGAGTTCTCCATCCGCCGCAGTTGTAGCATAGAGATTAGTTTCGATGCGAACCGTAGTGTCCTCACGCAGATAGTCGGGAGAATAGACCTGCCGGTAGACCGTGCCGTAATAACCGTAGAACGAGTGGTAGTAAGCATACGGAACCGCATAACTATGGCCGGGGATGTAGGTGGTCTTCTTGTCGACTTTGACAAGCCGCGAAACAAGGGCAGCGTCGATGTTGAACTCACGGATCTGGCCTTTCAAATAGTCAGGATCGAGTTCCGCGGAGTGCGTCCGCAGCAGGACGGAGTTTCCCGGAACCGCCTCGATGCCGTCTTTTGCAAGTGCGGTCGAAAGATCATCTTCGAAATCCGTGCGAATTTCCGGATTCTCGCTCATGCCAATGACAAGAATCCGATGGGGTTTCTGGCCAGAATAGGCAGGATTTTTCCAACTCATTAAGAGCTTGACGGCCTTGGCGTTGGCGACGGGCAGAATGGCCAGGGCGCAAAATGTCAGCGCTGAGATAAGAGCAGCGGCGAGAAAATCCTTGATAGATCTGAGTTTCATCACGTGCGTGGTTCTTCTCCTGCGAAGCATGGATGTAACAGAAAGTACCGACCTTTGCCGGCAAATTCAGCAGCTGCTACACACGCCTTCGACTAACTAACCTGGAGTGAGGATTCGCCTCAGCTCGGTGAAGCAAAGGGCTGTCGAATTGCTATATCACGGGAATGGTCGCCAAGGCGAGAACTGCTCAGAAGGGATTGCACTTTCTTTTACATCGGTTTTGACAGTTCCATAGTCATCGCGGGCTCCAATGTGGGTGCGAGAAGAACAGGCCATCTACAAAACCAATCTGATAAGAAAGGAATAGGCCAAATCCAAGACTCAATAAGCCCGAGGCAACGGCCATGCCGCGATTCCACCCGGAAAATCTTCTCACCGTGAACGTAAAGGGCATAGCGATAACGGTGGTAATCGCCATCATTCCTGCGATTGTGCCTGCGCCAAACAAAAAAAGATAAGTGATGGCCCACCACGGATTGCGGATCGTCGTCATAACCAAAAGTGCCACGGCGGCTGAACCCGCTAGACCGTGGACGATGCCAATGGCTAGTGGCCGCAAAACGTTGTAGAGCCCCAAACCCGGTGACAGGTGTCGTCGACATTCTGGCGCCATGTCCTTGGTCCGTGCTTGTACGGCTGAATCGTTCGATTGCGCGCCAAGGTCGCGGCCGCCTGCGACATCCGCGACGGCCAAGTTAGAACCAAATCTTTCCTGCAGCCAGCTTAGCGTCCCCGTTAGGTTCAAGATACCGAGAAGAATCAGCATTGCAGCCACCGCGAACTCCATAGACAGGCCGAGGCGTGGAGGAATGGTCACCTGGAAAAGGATGATCATGGTCCCGACGACAAATATCGTAAACGTATGGCCAAGACCCCAAAGTACTCCGATGAGGCCAGCCTTTGCGATTCCTGGTTGTTTGGCGACAATGGTCGTGATCGCGACCACGTGATCCGGATCGGTCGCGTGCCGCATGCCTAGAAGAAACCCTAGAAATAAAATGGCCAGAAACGATAGCACATGCCCTCCTTGGCTAAGCTCACACTCGAATGTGCAAAATGCCCGCAGCCAGCAGTCCGCGGGCGGCGATTCCACATCCCAAAGCCGAGATCATCACCGCCGAGGCCATGGGCAACCAGCGCTGGATGAGCGGGGCCTCGAACGGCAGGCGAGACATCATGCGTCCCGCGTAAACGGCAACGAAGCCCATGGCAATGAGCACGGCAGCAAGCCCAATACTGAAGGCGATGATTAAAAACAACCCAAATCCCGTCCGATGCAAAGCCACGGCGCTGAGCAGCACAACCAGAGCCGCAGGACAGGGAACCATTCCGCCGGTCATTCCGAGGATGAGTAGTTGCCGCGGAGAAACTCCAGCGCGCGCCTGAGGTCCCTCTGTTATTGACGGCTGGCCGGCCGAGGAAGAGTCCGTGCTATGGGAGTGTCCGAATTGGCCTCCCAAGTAGCGTTGAAGAAACAGGAAACAACCCATTCCCGCAATCAGTATTCCCGAGAGCACTCCCAGAAGTGGATAAATCCGGTCCGGGAAAATATATTTCTGTGCGTAGAGTGTGACCCCGCCGAGCAAATAGATTCCCGCGGTGTGCGAAATGGTGACGATGATCCCTAGAAGTAACGCGTGGCGTGCCGTACCTCGCGAACCGACGAGATAGGCCGCCACTATAGTCTTTCCGTGGCCTGGTTCGAGAGCGTGCAGTGCTCCGAGCCCTGCGGCGATCAGCGCCGACAGCAGCACGATGCCAAAGCCGAATTGCTTTGTAGCCATTAACTCGGTGAAAGCGTTGCGCGGCGTCGCCTGCTGATTGGGCTCGAGCGAAATTGTTCCGCTCCCCTCCGCACCGGATAAGACTTTGCACGAAGCACTCGGAGCGGCGCACCTAGTCTCATTGCTATTGCGGACACCGCCCGGTCCTTGTGGAGAGCGTCCGCTTTTCTTTGCTACTATCCGGGACCTAACAGCTGGGGGTTGCGCGTTTGTGGTGGAAAAAACGACGCTCGCTTGTAGCACCTGCGGTGGGCTCGCGAGCAAATCAGTCGGATAATTCGAAAGTTGCTCACTGCGATCGTGATCGGGAGCCGTGCTGTTGATCAGGGATATTTTCCGCCCGGTTATGACCACCACTTCTTTCCAACCTGCACGGTCGGGGAAATTCGTATCCTCGTATTCGAGGTGGCAAGGCGCTGCATTGCAGTCGCCGTCGAACTTCGCCATATAGATAAAGCCGAACTTCATCGTGGGAAGATTTCCTGCGCCAGGCGGGAAGATCACGCCCTGAGAGGCGGCTTGCAGCGCCAAAGCGCTTCCGTTGAGCGTCACGTGCAGGCCCTGAGCAAACGCGGCCGCCTGGGAAGAGAGATAGGCGGGCTGGTGCGGGTCGTCACGGCGAGCCTCAATACCATTTTGTTGCATCTCCTGGAACGTGGGGATTTCTGCCATATCAATCCAGTAGCGCACCTCCAGGAAGCCGCGGCTGATGGTGATTCCGGAGTAGTGGCTGATACTGAAATTGCCCATCGGATGCGCGAGAAGGAACGGAGGGAAAAACAAGAGTCCAATCGCCGCGACGAGTGAAAACGATCTTTGCACCCATCGGCCAAAGCGGGTTTCCGAGTGCGCCGCCTTATTGCCCATCGCCAGTCTCCCGAGCGATTGCTTCCCCTTGGCGGTTCTTCATCTCGTCCAAAGTTCGTCTGGCTGTATTTGCGTAGATGACATGAAACTCCGGGTTGATTTGCAATGCATGGTCGAGATATTCCTTCGCCTTCGAGGAATTGCCGAGTTTTTCGTAAATCATCCCGGCGTGAAAGAAGAGTTGAGGGTCCCTTGTTCCTTGTTCGAGGGCGTGCGAGATCGCTTCGGCCGCCTCCTGGAGCTTTTGATTCTTGTACAGCGACCAGGCGAGCACATCCCAGGTGTAAATGTCCCGCCGGACCTCCAGCTCTCTCCGGGCCAAAACGAGAGACTCTTTCAATTTCAGGTCGTGGTCAGCGTAAAAAAGCGCCAGATCGCGGTTGTGGATTTGCTGATTGAGCTGGCTCAGATAGGCAGTGAACTCGACCAGTTCATACTGTTTCCTAGCTTCCTCCTGCTTGCCGATTCTCTGATAAATGTCGCCCAGCGCAGCGGCATATTCTGGATATGGGACGGCCGCGATCGCTTCCTTGTAGAGTTTGACGGCATCGGTGTATCTGCCCTGCGAAACACGGACTTTGGCAAGCCCAGCGAGTGCACGGTAGTAGTTGGGGTATTCGCCAAGCGACGCAAGGTAAGCTCTTTCAGCCTCGCTGGTTTCGCCGGCAAGGAAAAATTCCTCGCCCAGCTGGTATTGGCTCCAGGCAATATTCTCGGCCGGCATGTGGATCTCCACCGCCGTGTCCGCCGCACTCTGCATCAGTTGAATAGCGCCCTGCGGATCACCGGCTACGAACCGGAGAAAAGACATGCGGCTGTCCTGCTGATACACGAAAGCTAACTTCTCGTCCCTCGAACCATAGGAGCTTTTCAGTCGTGAATACGCTTCCGCAGCGCCTTTGTAATCTCCCATGTCCGCAAGCGCGTCTCCTGCAATCGCCCAGGCAGATGGGTCTCCCGAACCCAGTGCCAGGGCCTTCTGGGCCCAGGCCAGTGCATCTTCAAAGCGATGCTCAACCATACAAACGACCGCCATTTGAGTCATCGCAAATGCCGCGCCCGGGTCGTTTGAAAGCAAATCGAGTGATTTCTCGAGCGCTCCCTTGGCCAACTCATAGTCAGTCGCGTCGGCCGTTTCTCTGCCCTTTTGTAGGTACGCGGCGGCGAGCGCGGCATAGCCCGCGTGATCGTCGGGGCTTCTTTTGACGCGAGCCTGCAGGCTCCTAATCGAGTCGTCGGTAGCATTTTGCTGTGCGCGCAGCGGAACTGGTCCCGCCAGGCTACCAGTCACCAAGAATAAAAAAATGATTCTCCGAATCATGACGTCACCTGATCCAGACGCTCAATCCTTATCCCGGACAGACGCTGATTTCGGGGCTAATTTCTGGAGAGCCTCTCGTGCGGCTGCGGCGTTTTCAGATGTCGGGTTGACCTCCACCGACTGACTCAAATAGCGCACGGCGGACGCCTCATCCTTCAGCTTCGCTACAATTACCCCAGCGTGATAAAACATCGAAGCCTCGCGGACACCCACCGCGAGCGCCTTGGCGATTTGCGTTTTCGCCTCTTCGTATCGCCCGTTGCCACACAGCGCCCAGGCATAGGCATCGAGGGTGTTGACGTCGTGACGCCTCGAGATTTCGAGTTCGGCGATACGCAGGGCTTCTGCGGGGTTGTGCTCGCGCCCGAGATAGTAAGAGATGAGTTCCTCGTTTGCATTGTCGGTGCCATTGATCAGCGGCCGTGCCGTCGCTATAAAGTCGGCGTATGCTGAATCGGCCTCCGCCGCTTTGCCGGAGCGCTCCAGAGCCCGCGCAAGCGCATAGCGGCTTCCCGCTGTTGGAAATCTCTGATTTCGTTCACGAAGCAGGTCCACCGCCGCGGGGTAATGCTGCTGCGCCATTTCAACGTGCGCCATCTGCTCGATAGCTGCGTAGTAGCCCGGAAATTTTTGCAACGCGGAATGAACAAGGTTTCCCGCGCCTTCGGTATCGCCTGTTGAAAGCTGCAAATCCGCCATTTCGGTCAACGTCCACGAAACTTCTTCCGTCTGGGTCGGAGCCATCTGCTGGTACGCTTGGTTCAAAAAATCCATAGCGCCGCGCCTATCTCCATAGACACGGCGTAAAGCCGCCCCGCGCAACAGTCCTGGCACGTTTCCTGGCCGCAGATCCAACATCCATTGAGCCGCTTCTTCCGCATCGGCGTACTCTCCCAGCTCCATGGCCGCATCAGCGATAAACCCGTAAAGCAAAACGTCGTCAGGCGTCTTCTGGTTCAGCGCTTTCGCAAGAGTAAGCGATCGCGCCAACTCGCCACGCCCCAGCAAAATCATCAACTGCGCTTTCTCACCCTCCAAATTACCCGGAGTAATCTGAAACGACTTCTGAAGCGTGTTCTCGGCTTGTGTGTAGTAGCTGAGATCTGCCGTTTCGCGCACTCGTTGTACATAGGCAACCGCCAAATCGTTATACGGCTGGCTGTGGTCGGGATGCGCTTTGACGCCCGCTTCGGCCCAGGCGATCTTCTGTTGAGCGGGTGTACTCGCATTGGGGGCTGTTTGCGCGTAAATCTCCGAGGCGAAAAGAAGTGAGAGAGCAATCCGGCCGAACGTTTTCATTGTTTTCTCCGTTAGTTTCGAACAAGGACTCAGAGCCGCACGAACATCCCGTGCGGCTCCGAGGTTAAGCATTACGAGATGGGTCCGCCGCCGGGTTCTCCTGGATCGATGTGACGCCGGTTGCGGCCGCTCGGGCAATCCGCCACATACGGGAATTGCGTCCGAAAGGTTGCATCGTTCACATTGACTCCGTCGCCCAGACGATTGTTTGGGAATTTGTTGAAGCCGGAGACCAGGATGCCCCCGACCGCCACGCGAAGCGTGATGTCGACTGCGTCGTCCATTAAACGGCGTCCATTTGGAAAGCCGGCGGGATCGCCTCCAATCAAACCGAGCCGGCTGGCTTGCGCTGGAGGTGTTGCGGGGACGCCGGTGTTGAGCCGAAGCAAATCTGCGATCGGTCCAGCGGGAGTTCCCTTGGCCGCGATGGGCGGCGCATACGTCACCAGCGGAAGCAGGTCGTTTCGAGGTGCTGGAGGAATCTCCAAGGCCCCTCCATACAGTGCCGCCACGATGTGGGCGATCTGGGGATCGAGGTCGAAGTGGGCGAACTGAGAGTCGTTCACCGGCTTCTCCATGCTCCAGCGATCCTTCGAGCCGATTCCGATCACCAGTTCATTGATTAGCGGGTTACCGAACCTCTGTACTTGGCGGAACGGTCCGAAGCTCGCTGCCGGGTTAAGGGATTGACGAATCGTCACGCGCGGCCTGGACGTCGTTCCCCAAACTCCGATGGTTGCACACGGCGCGCTAGCCGGCTCAACTCTTCCGGTGCTGGTCAGCATCGTGATCGGCACTTCGAGTGCGATCGTGTTTACGGCGTAGCCGGAAACCGTATCGCTCGCAAAGTTCTCATTCGCCGCGTCCTCTGCGGGAGTCAGAACGCCGGGAACGCCGCTGGCAAGGGTGCGGAAATTGATGGTGTCGAATGCGGCGCCGAGGTCGATGAAGAAAGGATCGTCCACAGTGCCTGCGAAGACGGATATTCCATCGGCAAGATGATAAGTCGCAGCCTCGAACAGGCTGTCATAATCCATCGTGCGGGGCCCGTTGTTGGCCGGCACTGCAAAAAATGGCGAGCCGTCGGAGTTCTTGAGTTGTGTAGCTTCATCCCCGCCTTTGCCGTGACGAACCATCGTTACCGTATAGGTTTGCCGCAGATTCAAGCCCGGATTGCTGAAATCCTTAATCTGAGGGGGCACCACCAGGTTCGATGTCCCAGGCGCATTCGCCCCGTTTTCTCCAATTCCGGCAAGTGCCACCGGAATGGTGGGAATCTGAAACTCTTGCGTCTGGAAACGAATCTGGAAGGTGATGTCTGCTAGAGCATCTTGGTCGTTGTCCACGTGGATCTCGTACAGAATATCGGGATCAAACGGGAACCAGTTGGGCCCATTCGCCGGCTCCAAAAAGGGATCAACGTCGAGAATAAACGTGACCTTGGATGGAGTTGTCTGCGGCGCCTGGTCTGCACTGTAACTCACAAACGCGTACAGGTCGGTGATATCTGCTTTGTGATCTAGCGCGGTGATCGGTGCCTCTCGATGGCTGGAAGCTATCAATCCGGTTGGCATTGCGATCCCCACCGCCAGGAGCACGGCCAGGCAACTTCGGAACAATTTCATAGGCATCTCCTTTTGGTTTCTGCCATCCGTCCACCCCCGGGAGACCCCGCAGACGGCTGGCAGTTTAATCGAGGCAGACCGCGCGCGCGGCAAGTCCACCGGAACCCATTTGAGGGAGTTCGTGTCTAGAGTACGCGTGGACACGATGATTCGGATGTGCCGGGAGCAAAGATTTTTCTCTACCGAGCGGAAACAGAATACTGATTCCTCACGAGTGACGGCATTCCCAGAAACTGTTTTGGTCCAGAACTCCCCGAAGGCCGTTTGTCGAAACCGAGAGTTGTCGCCTTGGTAGGGAAGTGGTCTAATCCCCAGTGATCGATGGCCGCACCGGGAGAAAACTGGGGAAGCTATGAAGAAATACAAATTCAAGGCGAAAATCGAAGCAGGCGATGGCGGAGGAGCTTATGTGCTTTTCCCTTACGATGCGATGAAGGAGTTCGCCACCAAAGGGACGGTTCCCGTAAAGGCGACTTTCAATGGTGTGCCCTATACGGGTTCCCTTATCAAGTACAGTAATCCGCTTCATATGCTAGGAATGCTCAAAGCCATACGCGAGAAAACGGGCAAAGGCCCAGGCGATACTATTGAAGTTGTTGTTTGGAGAGATGAAGCGGTAAGAACCGTCGAAGTGCCTGCTCAATTTGAGAGCTTGATGAAGAAAGAAGGTTTGTTTACAGTATTCAAAAAACTGAGTTACACCCACCGCAAGGAGTACTGCCGCTGGGTTACGGAAGCAAAGAAGGAAGAGACACGGTTGAGGAGACTGGAAAAAGCCATTGAAATGCTCAAGAAGGGAGTAAGCACTCCTGGATAGAAGACCGTCATGCGAGTCGGACGGAGTGCCTCTCAGTGATTGGCGGTCAACGGGCCAACCCGCTTAATGAGCTCCTGCAAGAACTGATCAGAGTGCATGAACACAGCAAAGTGGCCAGCACCGTTGATCGCTACAAGCTCTTTGCGCGGTGCTTTGATGGAGTCGAGGTAGCTTCGTGCAAGCGCTGTCGGAGTCGTAAAGTCTTCCGCACCTTGAATGAAGAACATCGGAATCGAAAATTCAAGGCCGAGTTCCTTCGGTCCCCGGGACTTCGTTTGGGGGACGAGTTGTTCGGCGCTCAGGATCTCGCCATCACCGATATCATTCATGACTTGCACAGAACTACCTGGAGCGGCGAGCGTGAGGCCGATTGTCCCCAGTAAGAACTGGTCCGCGCCCTCGAAGGCATTCGCCCATTTCCACTGCACTCTGTATCCCACACCCGATTCGTAGGGAGGCGGGCCGACATGTCTCAGTTCATCGAGGGCCTGCAGATTACCAACGGCTCGCGCCTTCTTCAGTAACTCGTCGTAGGCCACGAAGTAGTTTTTGGTTTCGTCGGCGACCTGACCTGTGCCCACGTATGCGTAGAAGAGTTCCGGCCTTGCTCGAACCATCCCGAGCTCAAGAATCGTGCCGAACGAATGACCCACGATGATGATCTTTTTCTTGCCGAGGTGTTTAAGCAGATATTCCGTCAGCTCGATACCGTCTTGCACCATGCGATCCACCGTGATGGTCGGCGCAACTGCTGGACCGCTTTTTCTCAACGTCCTGCCCGCGCCCCGCTGATCCCATTGCACCACGGTGAAGTGCTTCTCCCATGGAGTGAACAACGCGAATGTCCACGGGTTGGTGACATCCCCGGGCCCGCCGTGCAAGAACAGCAGCACGGGGTTATCGCGGTCCCAGCCGCGCATCGTGATCCACTGTTCAATACCGCCGATTGTGACGAACTGTCCCTCATCGATGCCCTTCGGTGACGAAATCGCATACTGTTGCGCGTTCCGGGCGCGCGTCATCGATAGTCGGTCATCGAACTTGCGATACTCGGACTCGGTTATCTGGGGCTGCTGGGCATCCTGGGGGGCTTGCCCAAAGGCCCCGGGCATCAGGAAGAAGAGTACAAGGGCACAAGCCACCGCTAAACTCGCAATGCTCTTTACTACCGCCCCCCAGGTCTGTTGGCAGAACTGCTGCTGGCAGAGCAATGGGTGCACAAAAGCAACAAGGCGATAAACATATGTTTCAGGCGCTAGTCTGTTTCTCATTTCCATCTCCAGTGAGCTTCTTTTCGTTCGCGATGATGTGTGTGGATTCCTGCCGAATATCACAAAAAGCGCCTCAACGTTGAGCTTTGCGAATGCCATGCACGAATTTCCTAGATTGCCAGCAGGCGACGGCCGGCAGTGGCGATTCCCGAACGGTGGTGTTGGCAATCATGTATACAGCGTATACCAAGCGGAATATACAGCGTATACTACATGAGTCTGCGACGTAAATAGTGAAGGCCAAACTGAAACACGCCGGCAGTTCATTTACTAGCGCAGTTCTAACCTGGCAATCGTCACTAGCTTTAAACCATTCCGCATCCTGTGTTTACTGCGCCGGTAATCGGCTTTGCAAACGACCTTCAGCGAGTGAGGAGCCATTTCGCGAAGATGCTGCGCCACGAGGCTAGCCACAAAGTGGGGATCGAACCATCAAGCCCACTGCCAACACGTAAGTCATTCATCCGACGTTCGGACAAAAACACAAAAACGCGAGAACGCCGAAGTGAGGCTTCAGACGTAGATCGGGTTCCCATCGCCCGCTCCGGCAACTCGAATGATTCGATTGGCATTGCATTGCATGCATTGCGAATTCTTCGGATTTCTTATTCTTTAGTACGCAACTCTCCTGAAATCACAAAGACGGCGGGGCGTTCGATTTAGCCGGCGCGGGCTTGACGGTAAAATACGAGTAGCGCGTCACGGTTTGGTTCGTCAGCATGTCGATGCAGATGACCTCGATCATGTAGCGGCCCGGCGAAAATGAACTTACCGAAAGGAAGCGTTCAATCGTAAGCTGTTCACCGCCTTGATGAAGATGATCTGCTGTTTCCACAGCGGTCCAAACTTCCTGATTCTCTTTGCTGATCCGGTAGCCGACCGACGCCATCGTTCTGTGCGTAGCTTCGTCGAGTTTCAGATTGTAGAGCTGGAGGTAGATGCCCAACCTATCGGTGTTGGAGAACTCCTGGTTCACGCGCGGGCGTACTTTATAGGAGTTCAGCACAAACTGGCCCGCGCCGACCTGCCGGGACGCAACCGGCTCGATCTGATCGGCCACAATCAACGAGCTTGCGTCGAGTTTTTCCTCGTCAAAATGCGGCACGCGAAGTGCCGTACCTAGAACGCCGATGCTGCCGTTCTGCGTGTCGCGGATCACGATGTCTAACCGGTAGAGCCCCGCGCGAAGCGGCACGGATTTCTGATAAATCGAATAGAGATCTCGCGAAGATGGGAAGAGGGAGCCGGGAATATTCAGAGCGAGCACATCTTCAAACGTCTGAATAATGCGGCCACCGGGAGTCGTGATACGGCCGTAAAGATCAAGGACCGCGGATTGCACGCCTTGTTTACTTTGAAAGCTGATGTCGCGGTTGCGTAGCTGCACGGAAATAGGCACCAGGTCGGTATCGCTGGTTGCGCGCAAATAGTCGGCGCGATACTCAAAGCGGAGCTCATTGCCCACTACACGAGAGGTCACTTTTTCGGCCAGATCTTTGAAATGTTCGGGCGCGTGCTGGACCTTGAAATAGCGGTCCAAGTTGTCGAACTCGTTTGCGCTTGCTGGCATTCCGCCAAAAGGCATCGGGCAGGTGGTTCCATTACTATTGGAAAACCGGCTGGCTCGAGTGGACTGACCCAACGTCTCCGATAGGCTTGCGCCGGCACCCGGGACCTGCCGAAGAGCGTCCTTCTCGCAAGGATCGGCGGTTATGTGATATTCGCCGGAGCCACTCGGATCCACAAATTCGATTTCAATGTTCTCACCAACGCCTTCTAGGTAGCGGTAGCGCCACAATTCCCACGGATATGTCGTCGTGGAACCGCCTCCTTGCTCCATCGGACGATCGTATGTGCCGCCCGTCGGGTGCGATTCAATCTCATCCGCTGGACCCCAAATAATATAGGTGCGGCCGCGGTCTGTTTTCCGGCCGGGAATGCCCGAAGCGAAGTGCTCGTCGGCATATGCAAGGCGACGATAGTGTTCTTCCTTCACTGTGTTGGTTGGCGATTCAGGTTCAGGATTCCGTCGGTTCCAAAAAAGCTCTATGAATTGCTCGCGCTCTTCGTTTGTGGAGAGGCCAAGAAAAGCCCGGCGCTCATCTTCCGTAATGATGTCAGGAACTTCGTCGCGCAACCACGAACCATAAGCAGGCCCCAATTCGTCACGAACATTCTTTTGCCGCTTTGGGGATTCCTTTTTGCTGGCGGTGTCTGCAGAGCTTGGCTGTGTGGTGGTCTGTCCTTGTGGGTTGGAACAGAACGGCCACAGCAGCCAGAAGGAAAACGCGAAAAACAGCGGATGCCGGAGCGAAATCCCCATGAAGACACCTCGACGGTTGCGTTGCCTGTAATAGTAGAAGGCCGCGTCCACATCCCCGTTTCGACACTCGCGCGGCGCACTCTACTAGACTCTGAATCGAACAACCTTTTACGGGTTGCCTCGATATTCCGTCGTCACAAATCGACGCGTCCGTGCGTTGACTTTTGGTATCGGCTGTACCTCCGGCCAGTATCCCGTCAGGCAATGCTTTCGCCATGATGGCCCAGAGGACACCATCATGGTTAACCGCCCAGACGCGTATCGGGATTCAGCCGACTCAACGACCATGGAGAAGCGCTTCCAAGCATGGTCGCAAACCATCAAAGAAGCGTGCGACTTTTTCGTAGCTCGCGCAGGCTGGGTTTGGCTGATTCTTTCGATTGGCTTGATTGCCGGAGCGCTATCGACGAAGTAGTTCTCGCCATCTTGGCTCCCTGGCGGTTCTAAAAGCCGCGAATCATCCTTATTCTGTTCTCAACGTCTGTGCCGGATCGGTCGAAGCCGCCCGCCGCGCCGGAAGCAACCCCGCCAATGAGGAAGCTGCGGCCAGCGCCAGCGCCGACGTCAGCAGCACGCTGGCATCGATGCCTTTCACTTCATAGAGTTGCGCCTCAACAAACCGCACGCACAGCAGCGCCGCCGGAATCCCCATCAGCAGCCCCAGAACAGTCTGGCTTAGTGCGCCGCGCATCACCATGGCAATCACGCCGGACCGTGGCGCGCCGAGCGCCATGCGGATGCCAATCTCGGAAGTCCTTCGCGCCACCGTATACGCCGTCACACCATACAGTCCAATCGTCGCCAGCAGAAGCGCCAGCCCGCTAAACAGCGCCGTCAGTCGTGCCACCAGCCTCTCGTCGTTGAAGCGGTCGGCAATCTGTTGATCGAACGTCTGGAATTTCACCACCGCAAGGTTCGGATTAATCTCCGCAAGTGTTCCTCGCGCCAGTTCTTCTATGTTGCTCATTGGCCGTTCAGTCTCCAGTACGACCGCGCCGGCGTAAAGTCCCGTGTCGTCCTCGATTGGCCGCTTGTCGCTCGGCTGCCGCTGCATCATGGGTCGGAAGAACATCCGATGGTCCTTCCATCGCGCGCTGGTGTAGACGGTGTCCTCTACCACTCCGACGATTTCGTAGTCTCCGGCCGAATCCGGTCCCGGCGCGCCAAAGTGACGACCGATCGGGTTACTCCCGGCTGGAATGAGATCCTTCACAAATGTTTCATTCACAACCGCCACCGCTGAAGCCGTCGGCGTATCTTGCAATCCAATCCCGCGTCCCATCACGACATGCGTTCCCACCGAATCAAAATACTCCGCATTCGCTTTGACGAACGAAGCGCCTTTTCCTGAATCCGGCTGCCCTTGAATCTGAATGGTGTGGCTTGAATTGTCGTCCTCCATCGGCGTGTACGTGCTGATGCCCACATTCTTCACTCCCGGCAGCGCGTGAAAACGTTGCTCGATGGTTCGGTACAACGGTTCAAGCTGTATTTGCAGATATCCCGCCGCCTGAGGATTGATGTGCACCATATAGCGATTTTTCGAGTCCAGCTTCAGGTCCGTGCCCTGCAGCTTGCTCAGGCTCTGCGAAAACAGTCCCGCGCCCACCAGCAGCACCAACGAAAGCGCCGCCTGAAACACCACCAGGCCTCGCTGCAGAAAGGAAACTCCCATCGTCGATCCCCGCGACCCGCTCCGCAGCACATCCGCCGGTTCCGTCTTCGCGGCGATCCATGCCGGCGCGATGCCGAACAACATGCCCGTCAGCAACGACAGTCCGCACGCAAAACCCAGCACTGCAATCGACGGACGAGCGTCAATTGGAACACTCTGCGCGCCAGGGAATGCCAGCCTCAGGAGCATTTGCGCTCCTGCGTAAGCTACAGCTACTCCTGCGATTCCCCCGAGTCCCGCCAGCACCACGCTTTCCGTCAACAGTTGTCGAACGATCCTCCCTCGCGCCGCTCCCAGCGCCGTCCGCACAGACATCTCCACCTTCCGCCTCATCCCTCGCACCAGCAGCAGATTTGCAATGTTCGCGCACGCAATCAGCAGCACCAGCCCGGAGACACCCATCAACAACCGCAGATTCGATTCGTACTGTTCTCTCAGGTCCTGGATGCCTGCGCCCCCGGGCGTCAAAACCAAGTGCACCTTCGCCAGCAGTTTCTTGCTTTCCTCCGAGGAAAATATTTTGGTTTCTCCGGACCACTGCCTTACCAGAGTGCTCGCCTTTTCCTGCAGCGCTCCCAATTGCACTCCCGGCCTCACCCTCCCAATCATGTAGAGCCAGCTAACCTCGGAGTCGCGAACATAAGGAGCGCTTGCCAGCACCGGCATCGCCTCGATGGGTAAATAGAAATCGGGTGGTGTGGTCGACAACCGGTCGCCATAAAATCCCGCCGGCGCGATTCCGGCAATGGTCACCGCTTTCGTATTGACCCAGAACGTGCTGCCAACGACCGAGGCATCCCCGGCATAGTAATTTTTCCAGGTTTGGTAACTCATCACCGCAACCATCGGCGCGCCGATAACATCGTCCCCGTCAGAGAAGAGCCTTCCCGCCTGTGGCCGCAAGCCAAAAGTTCGAAAGTAGTTCCCGGAGACGAACTCTCCCATCACCGACCGCGGACTCTCCTGACTTCTGTCTCGCCGTACCGTCACAGGACGAAACCCAAAGCCGGCTTGCATTGCTGCCAGGTCCTCGAACTCCGGCACGTTCTTTCTCAGACGGTTGTAGATGTCGGTGGAAAACAGCGAGTAATTTCCATCGTCGGGTGCTCCCCCGTTCACGCAGCAGTCACTGTTATCGCCAAGACGTACCAGCGTTTTTGGGTCGGCCACCGGCAGGTTCTTCATCATCACCGCGTTCACCAGCGTGAAGATCGCGGCATTCGCGCCGATCCCCAGAGCCAGCGTTAGTACCGCCGTTGCCGTGAATCCTGGCGTCTTTTTCATTTGTCGGACGGCATAGCGTGCGTCTTGGCCGAGTTGTTCCAGCCACGTCCAGCCCCACGTGCGCCAGGCCTCTTCTTTGAGCAAAGTACCGTTGCCAAAGGTCCTTAGAGCGGCGTGCCGCGCCTCGTCCGGATTCATCCCGGCGGCAACATTCTCCGCTATCTGTTCGTCGAGATGAAATCGAATCTCGTCATCTAATTCCCTCACGAACTTTTCGCGCCGGAACAACGTTTGGACTCGGCGCCGTACTCTTTGCGTCCACACCATGGCTGCACTCCTAAGACGTTTGCACCACAAGATTGATTGCCGCGGACAGGCGATTCCACTTCGCTTCTTCTTTTTCCAATTGCACGCGCCCCGCGGCGGTCAAGGAATAGAACTTCGCCCGCCTTCCCGTCTCGCTTTCCGCCCACCGGGCTTTGATCCAGGCTTTCCCTTCGAGTCGCTGCAAAGCGGGATAGAGCGACCCTTGCTGAACCTGCAGCACTTCGCGCGAAATCTGCTGAATCCTCTTCGCGATGGCCCACCCATGCTTCGGCTCAAGCGCAATGGTTTTGAGAATCAGTAAGTCGAGCGTTCCCTGCACTAGATCGTTTGGCTTTCCCATACTATGATTATCTACACCTAGAATTGTAGATGGTCAAGGCCTGAAGGTCTGAGGTCCGCCGGATTCCCCGTCTGGCTGACTAGAAGCAATATAAATGCCAGTTAGGCGGTCAGAGCCTCAAGCTCCGACCGCCAAGAAAATCCGGGCTTTAGCCTCGGAGGAAATTCTTCTCTTCTTGCCGAGTCCATTTATGGGACACGCTCTAGTGGATTTTCGTTTTGGCTAGGTCAGTTCCGTGTGCGGCTATCGTTCAATCTCGATTTCCGTCTCGCGTTCGCGTGTTTGGCGGCCGTGTTTTGTGTCTTCCAAATAATCCGCCAGCTGCAGCCGCAGATTCCCGGCGTTCGTCGCGAAGCTCATGCCGGTCTCAAAGTCGACCGCTCCCTCGCGGATCATCCTCTCGATTTCGGCATCAAAGTATTGCATGCCGTCCTGTGAACCATCGCGCATCGCGTCCAGCAGCGTTTTGCCTTCGCTCTCGCCTTTTTCCACGTACTCGCGCGTGCGCAGGGTCGCTTTCAACACTTCGAGCGCCGCAATTCGTCCTTTCCCCTCTTTGCGGGGAAGCAAGCGCTGTGAAACGATGAACCGGAACGCTTTCGCCAGTCGCACGCGAATGCTTTGCTGTTCTCCGAGCGGAAACACCCCGACGATGCGCTCGACGGTCTTGGAAGCGTCAATCGTGTGCAGTGTAGACATCACCAGGTGCCCGGTCTCGGATGCCTCGAGCGCCACCTCGATTGTTTCCCGGTCGCGCATTTCGCCCACCAAAATAACTTTCGGCGCCTGCCGCAGCGCCGCCCGCAACGCCAGCGCGAACGTTGGTGTGTCCATATGTAGTTCGCGTTGATGGACGGTTGCCTTGTTGTGCCGGTGCGCAAACTCGATCGGATCTTCGATAGTGAGAATGTGGATAGCTCGTTCTTCGTTCATCTTTCCGACAATGGCCGCCAGCGTCGAGGATTTTCCGGAACCTGTAGGCCCAGTCATCAACACGAGTCCATTACGTAGATGAACAATCTCGTCGATTACCTTCGGCAAACCCAGTTCGTCAAAATTCGGAATGGACCTCGGAATCGCTCGCATCACGATCGCGCAGGTCCCGCGTTGCCGGAAAATGTTCACCCGGAATCGCCCGACTCCCGGAATCCCGTGGGAAAGGTCGGCCGATCCGGTCTGTTCCAACTGCTTGATGTGGTGCTGGCTGTCGCCAATCAAATCGCGCGCAATCGCCATGGTGTCGTCCGGGCTGAATCGATTCAGGCCGTTGAACGCCAGTTCCACCAACTGGCCATCCACTTCGACCTGTGGCAGCCGCCCCGGCGAAAAAATCAGGTCGCTGATGTGCGGCTTGCTCTTCATCATCGCCGTGATGAGTTTCACGGTGCGCGACACAGGCGCCGCGGCAGGCGCTTCAGCCGCCGGTTGTCCAGTGGGTTGCGCTGCGGGTGCGTTCGGAGTGGGGAGATTGCCGGTCTTTGGATTTATTTCTGGAGGAGACGCTATAGTCATGGTTGTCCTATGTCACCGAGTCCGGACTGCAGGTCTCACCCAACCGCAATAGCCGAAGCCCGACGGGTTTGGTCAAATCTTAATTATTCTAGGCGCTCGGCATTCGCTCCGAACCAGCCCTATTTGCCAGGGGCCGCAACTTGATTACTGTCCTAAAGGACAGCCGCAGACAGAATTTCCTTCAGACCCTTTGACCTTTCTGCTTACCACAGGCATCTAATTGTTGAAGAGATTGAGGTTTTGAACTACGCCGCACATCCTGAAAAGCTAAGGTTTACGGGAGGTGGAGACCAACATGGCAACCGAAAACGAAGATCGCACCGTGCTAGGACACATTGATACGCTGGTCAAGGAAGAAGAGCGTCTGTACGGCAAGAACCAACTTTCCGTCGGTGACCAGCAGCGCTTGGCGGAATTGAAGGTCGAACTGGACCAATGCTGGGATCTGTTGCGCCAGCGCAGAGCGCTCCGCGAGTTTGGGGACCAGCCGGACAAAGCGAAGGTCCGCCCCGCACAGATTGTGGAAAATTACGAGCAGTAGTTCTTCGGGTGCCCGCAGAACTGCGCGCCTCCGAACAGTGCCAGAGGCACGGCGTACATGGCCTGCGGGTCTGGAAACGCAATCCAGTCCTCACAGCGCTGTAAGCGCAACACGTCCGGCGCTAAAACAGGAAGAGAACACAATGACCAACGAATCCGCAAAGCAAAATAACAGCACGCTTGTCGCGAAGGCGGGCCAATTTACCATCGGGGGCGATCTCCACGTCACTCGCCTTGGATTCGGCGCCATGCGCATCACCGGGAAGGGAATTTGGGGCGAGCCGCCCAACCGAGCGGAAGCGATTCGCGTTTTGCAGCGCGCCGTGGAATTGGGCGTCAACTTCATAGACACTGCCGACTCCTACGGCCCACACGTGAGCGAGGAGCTGATTGCGGAGGCTCTCCACCCGTATCCCGCCAACCTGGTCATTGCCACCAAGGGCGGGTTTGAACGTCCCGGTCCCGACAAGTGGGTCGAAAACGGCCGCCCGGAGCACCTGATCTCTGCGTGTGAAGGTAGTTTACGCCGTCTGCGGCTCGACCGAATCGATCTTTACCAGTTACATCGGATCGATCCGAAAGTGCCGCCTGAAGATCAGCTCGGAACTCTGAAGAACCTGCAGGCTCAAGGCAAGATCAAGCACATTGGTTTGTCGGAGGTCAGTGTCCGCCAGTTGCAACACGCTCAGAAAATCGTCAACGTTGTAACCGCGCAGAATCGATACAGCCTGACGGATCGCGGCTCGGAAGATGTCCTGGACTATTGCGAACAGCACAACATCGGTTTCATTCCGTGGTTTCCTCTCGCTGCCGGTCGTCTGTCAGGCCCGAGCAGCCCAATCGGTCACGCAGCGACAAAAGCGAATGCCACGCCTTCCCAAGTGGCTCTGGCTTGGCTGCTGTGGCGTTCGCCGGTCATGCTGCCGATTCCTGGAACCTCGAACGTCCCGCATCTCGAGGAAAATATTGCCGCAGCCGGTTTGAAGCTCGACGAATCCGAACTGAACAGCCTTCGTAAGTCGGCGTCTGCAAGCTAACTGAGTAGATTTCTTCCGACAGCACACTCCGCCAAGCCGGCTTCTAATCGTTTTCTACTATTGAGGGTCTCCGAAAGCGGGTGATACCCTTGCGCCATATCGAATGGTGGCGAGCGACGCGCGTCGAAACGTACGTGAAGCACGGGGCCTGCTCCACCACTTACGACCAGTTCCTTGTATTTTGTCTCTCCCATGCGCACCGAAAACCGGACCTTGGTGGTACGTCAGACGCCGTTTCACCCGCGAGGTAGACAGTCTTGAAGCTTCTGGTGCGCCTGCGGCCAATCGCCTTCATCGCGGCCCTGCTCGTGGCGTGGCAACTCGCCGTGAACCGGCACCCGGGCTACATTCTTCCCGGACCGTGGGGCGTCGTAGGCGGCATCACCGACCTGTTCCGCCACGGAGTCCTCTTCAAATATATCGTGGCCTCGTTGTTTCGCGTGACGTGGGGATTTGGTCTCGCCGCCATTCTCGCGATTCCGCTGGGACTCGTCATTGGTTGGAACCGCCGCTCGGAAATTGCGTTCAATCCGTTGGTCCAAGTCCTCCGCCCTATTTCTCCCCTTGCCTGGATTCCCCTGGCCATTCTCTGGTTTGGAGTCGGCGACGCATCCTCGGTATTTCTCATCTTCCTCGGATGCTTTTTCCCGCTGCTGCTGACGGCGATCAACTCGGTCAGAAACATTCCTACGGTGTATATAAACGCAGGGCGCAATTTTGGCTTGTCTTCCACCGATCTCGTTTATCGCGTCTTGTATCCGGCCGTCGTGCCGCAATTACTGATCGGACTGCGGATTACCCTCGGTGTTGCGTGGCTGGTGGTTGTCGCTGCGGAAATGATTGCGGTCGATTCCGGATTGGGCTTTCTGATCGTCGACGCCCGCAACGCTGGCAATCGCTATGACCTTGTTGTGGCCGGCATGGTCATCATCGGGCTTATCGGTCTGCTGCTTGACACTGCCATGCGTTCGCTGGAAAAAGTGAAATCGTTCCGCTGGGCTTACTCGGAGGACTAAGAATGTCTTCAGCACAAGCGGCAAACCCGGCATTCGCTGAGGGTGCCAAGTTAAGGGTGCAGAACCTTAACTTGGTCTTTACGCGCGACGAAAAAAGCATTCCGGTCCTGCGAAACATCAGTCTGGATGTCTCCGAAGGCGAGTTCGTTTGTGTCGTCGGTCCATCGGGGTGCGGCAAATCCACGCTTCTAAACACCTTGGGCGGCTTTCTCACTCCCACAAGTGGTTCTGTCCGTATTGATGGCGAAATCGTGCGCGGACCAGATCCTCGGCGCATCTTTGTTTTTCAGGAGCGCGGTGTTTTTCCTTGGTTGACGGTCGAGGGCAACATCGGTTTTGGCCTGTTTAAACTAAACGTCTCGGAGCGCCAACAACGCGTCGCCCACTACATCAACATGGTTGGTTTGCAAGGATTCGAGGAGGCCTACCCCTCGCAGCTTTCCGGGGGGATGAAGCAACGCCTCGAGGTTGCTCGCGCTTTGGCCGTCAATCCGGACACGCTCTATCTCGACGAGCCATTCGGATCTCTCGATTCCATAACGCGCCATGTCATGAGGGGAGAATTGCTGCGCATCTGGGAAGCGGAGCGCAAAACCATTGTTTTTGTGACCCACGACATCGACGAAGCCGTTCAATTGGCGGACCGTGTCGTCGTCTTGAGCGACCGCCCCGCCGCGATTCAGAAAATCGTACATATCGATATCGCTCACCCGCGCGACATCAGCTCCCCGCGTTATCTTGAGCTTCGCGACGGCATCCTTCAACAGATCGGATTGGCTCACAAAATATGAACGCCCTTGCCGAGCCGAACAAATTGGAGAAGTTCCTCTGGCCGCTCCTGGCGACTGCCTTATTCTTCGCCTTGTGGCACTATCTCGTGATTTGGAGTGGAACCAAGGTCTTTCCTGCGCCATTTCAAGTCGAAAAGGGATTGCTCGAACTCCTCCACAAGAATGTTCTTTGGCAGGACATCGGCAGCTCTCTCCGCCGCGTAGCGACCGGATTTGGCGCCGCAACTATTCTTGGTATTCCGCTCGGGCTAGCTCTTGGATGGTACCCGGCGGTCAACCAGATCGTGAACCCCGTGATGCAAATCCTCCGGCCCATCAGCCCCATGGCATGGATCCCCGTAGCCATCATTTTCTTTGGAGTGGGCGACAAAGCCGCGATCTTCCTGATCTTTCTCGGCGCATTTTTCCCGATTGTGGTGGCGAGCATCAACGGCGTATCGAACGTGCCAAGCGTTTTCCGCCGCGCAGGCCGCAACTTCGGCCTCGCGCCGACGCAGCTTCTCGCCAGGGTCGTCTTTCCGGCCGCGCTTCCGCAGATTATCGTTGGCCTCCGTCTGGCTTTGGGCATCGCGTGGCTGGTGGTGGTCGCTGCGGAAATGGTCGCGGTGGATTCCGGCCTCGGTTATCTGGTCATCGATTCGCGAAATTCGGGCAAGAGGTACGATCTCGTCGTGGCCGCGATGCTCATGATCGGCGTCATCGGATTGATTCTGGACCTGGGTTTCCGCCGCCTTGAGAGAATCAAATCCATCCGTTGGGGATACCGCGATGGGTCTTAAGAACAAAGTTCTGCTCTTCGGACTCGGATGGCTGGTGCTCATCTCCGCCCTTCACGGCTACCTCAACGTGAATTGGGCCGCGGTTCTCAATGATCGTCTTCCCATCGCAAAGCGGAAAATTGTCGTCGCTTACATTCCGGTGACCTGCCAGCTCACGTGCCCGGTAACGGATTACATCTCGAAGTATTCCGATAGCGGGGAGATTTTCCTCCCCCGCCTGTTCCAGGGCTTTCCAGAGATCAAGGAAGCGCTCATCTCCAACAAGGTCCAGGCGGCGTTCATCGTCGCTCCTCTGGCGATCGCCCTCGTTTCCCAAGGCGTTCCGATCAAGGTTGTTTACCTGGGGCACCGTTACGGCAGCGCCGTCGTCGTCCGCAAGGACGGCACCATTAAGACCGTTCCCGACCTCCGCGGCCACACCATTGCCATCCCAAGCCGTTTCTCGGACGAACGCCTGCTCCTCTTCCGCGCCATGAAAGTCTGGGGACTAAAGCCCGGCGAAGTCAAAATGGTAGAGATGGCGCCTCCCGACGTGTCCGGCGCGCTCGCGGCCAAAGCGATTGACGGATTTTCCATGGGCGAACCATTCCCGTCGCAGGCCGAAATGGCGGGCTATGGCAAAATTCTGTTTCAGGCGCGCGAGTACTGGCCCGACTACATGTCTTGCATCTTGGTCGTGAGGCAGGATCTGATCGACAACCGCCCGGACGTTGTTCAGACCCTCGTCGACGGCATCGCCCGCTCTGGCTTGTGGCTGGACAAAGGCAAGCCTTATCGCGAGGACGCCGCCGATTTCGTCGGACGCTTCTACTACCACCAGAAACCGGCTCTGCTTCGCTGGGCGCTCACCAAACCGCTCGACCGCGTTGTCTACAGCCCGCTTGCTCCGCGCAAAGACGACTTCGACATGGTTCGCGATTTAATGATCGAAACCGGCGTTCTAAACAAGAAAATCGAGTTCGGTGAATATACGGATACTCGTTTTTCCGATGCGGCGGCGACGCAAGCTCCGTGGAGGTATGAAGCGGGGATAGCATCTGCAAAGTGAGCGGAGCTCACAAGTATCTTTGGAACGATGGATTCTAAGGAGGACAAAATGTTTCGCAGGCAATTCGTACAATGGATGGCGGTTCTCGGAACAAGCAGCGTAGCGACGATCGCGGCGGCCGACGCGAAGGGAACCAAAACGGTGACTTACGTCGTGAAGGGCTTCAGCTGCGTCACCTGTGCCGTTGGGCTCGACACCATGCTGCAAAAACAGAAAGGAGTTTCCCGGTCGAAATCCACCTACCCGGACGGAATCGTGAAAATCCAGTTTGATCCTCAGGAGGTCACCGAAAAGTCGCTGAAATCGTTCATCGGCGATGTGGGCTTCACAGTGGCGGAAGAACGGATAACGTAGAGCTTGTTGGAGGTCTTCGAGGTGGGAATACACCCGCAGCCACCGCTTTCTGAAGTCCGGCGCGGAGGGATTTACTTTCTTAGCAGCGCCAGGATTTCTTTCTGGTTCTTGAGAATCGTATGGAGACTGGCTTGATTTTTCAGGATGGCCGCTTGATTTTTCTTGATCATTTCCTGATTGGCTCTGATCTGGCTCTGGTTGGAAAGGATAGATTTCTGGTTCTTCAGGATCTGCTTTTGATTGCTGATCACAGTTTGTTCAGACATGGTGTCGTGCCAGGCCTCCGTGCATTGAAGTGGACGTGCAAATTACTCAGGCGGCGATTCCCTCGCAGTGAAAGGCTACATGTTGTGTTATGCGCAAACGTTCGTCAATGATGGTTTCACACTATGCCCACGTCGCGGAATTTGAACATAGCTTTTCTACGTGAGAGACTGAGAGACGATTGACCGTGCAGCTTTTCTCCAGCCACAGACTGACCCCGACGGTATTCACAAGCGAGACGCGACGGACGTCCCCATCGGGTCGCGGCCCTCACGTATTCGCCGTCCGGCGTGCCGGGTTCGTTCTCTTATGGGGCTTTCTGGCGGTCGGTCTATCCTCGTGCGGCAAAGCCAACAAACTCCCGCAAAAAAACACGACGGAATACGCCGCCGCCGTTTCCGCCTTCTACATCGGACTCGACGCGCTCCAGGTTGGCGATGACGTTCACGCGGACAGCAAGCTTGCTGAATTTACGACGCTCGTGCCGGGTGAGCCTGCCGGCTGGGCGAATTGGGCGGTGCTTGCGCTACGTCAGCGAAAGCTCGACGTTGCCGCTCAACGATTGGAGCGCGCTCGCAGCCAAGCGCCCAACAACGATCAAATCTACCAGTTGCTTGGATTGCTCGAGAGCAGCCGCGGCAATTCGGCGAATGCCATCGCCGATTGGCGCAGGGCCGTAGAGCTCAATCCGAGCAACTACCGCGCCGCCTATCAACTCGCGGAGGAAGTCGAACGCGAAGGAGGGGCCGAAGGCGACGCGGAGTATCAGAGCTTGATTCAGAAAATTCTTGTTGCGCAGCCGGACAACCTCGCCGCGCAACTGGAGCTTGCTCGCATTGTTGCGAAACGTGGGGACGCCAGAACGTTGAAAACCCTGTTGGCAAAGATAACCGCGCGCTCGGCGAATTGGCCGCCGGAAGTAAAAGCCCAACTCGCTTCCCTCCAAACCGCTGCGGACGGCCCCGATCCTCGTGCCGCCGCGACACGCACCACCTTCCTCCGCAACACACTCATGCGCGTGCCCCAATTTCGCGAAAGTCTCGCCGTCCTGAAAGCGCCCGCTGGAGAAGAAGCGGAGCCATTCACCCATTTCCTGCTCTTGGCGCCGCCGGACTTCAAGCCTGCACCGCCGGACACATCTCTTGCCTTCAACGTGAAACCGGTCGCGGGAGGAGATGTCGCTCCGTGGTCTTGGATCGGTTCGGTTGCCCTTGGTAGCGCAGGCGCTCCGGTCGTCACTTTGGCAAATGGCCACGAAGTTCGCTTGTTCACGGGAGCGCGTTTCCCGTTTCCCGGCGGCCCGTCCGCTGTAACACCGCTCCCAGAAGGCATCCTGCAAATCGATTTTAACTATGATTTCAAGACCGACCTCGTTCTTGCGGGCGCGGGCGGCTTACGTTTCATGCGCCAGGATTCTCCGCAAAGATTTGTCAACGTCACCGCCAATACCAAACTCCCCAAAAGCATCACGGCGGCCCCCTATACTGGTGCCTGGGCCGTCGACATCGAGGCTGACGGAGATTTGGACATCGTCCTCGGTAAGAAAAACGGTCCTCCGCAAGTTCTCCGAAACAACGGCGACGATACTTTCACGGTGATCCAGCCGTTCCCCGGCATATCCGGAGTGCAAGCCTTTGCTTGGGCCGATTTCGATTCCGACGGCAACGCCGACGCCGCCATCGTCGACAGCGCAGGCCGCCTTCACATCTTCCACAACGAGCGCCAGAGCCAATTCCGCGAAGTCACCCTTCCTGCGGATTTGCCCACCATCAAAGCGCTCGCGGTGGCGGACACCGACGACGACGGCGTGCTGGACTTGGTCACCGTTCAGTCCAACGGCACAATTGCCAGCGTTTCCTTCAACGAAAAAAATGGCTGGAGCGTGAAGCCGCTCGTGCAGATTCCGGATGCCGCCACGACCCTGGCAGGCGAAGTCCGGCTGCAAATCGCGGACCTGGACAACAACGGCGCAATGGATCTGATTCTTAGCTCTGTTACGCCAGGCACAGGCCAATCCGAGGCGCCTCTGATTTGGCTGGGGGATTCCGCCTCGAAATTTACTCTTCTCGATCGCTCTTCGGGCCTGGCTAGAATCTTTGACATCGCCGACCTACGTTCGAATGGCCGCCTCGACCTGCTCGGCTTCGACGCGAGTGGCAAGCCCGCGCAAAGCGGGAGTCAGGGCTCCAAGACTTATCATTGGCAGATCGTCCGACCGCACGCGAAACAGGCCGTCGGCGATCAACGCATCAATCCGTTCGGCATCGGCGGAGAAATCGAGATTCGCTCTGGCCTGCTGGTCCAAAAGCAGCCGATTACCGGCCCGCAGCTTCATTTTGGCCTTGGCAACCAGACCAGCGCCGAAGTGGTCCGTGTCGTCTGGCCCAACGGCACCGTGCGCGCGGAATTCGGCGTTCAAGCCGACCAGGAAGTGGTGACCGAGCAGCGCCTCAAAGCTTCCTGCCCGTTCCTCTTTGCTTGGAATGGCACCCACATGGACTTCGTGAAGGACGCCGTGCCCTGGGGTTCGGCGATCGGCCTGCGCATTAACACTCTAGGTTCGGCGAAAATCGCTACGACCGGAGAGTGGTACAAGATTGGCCGCGATCAACTCGTGCCCCACGACGGCTATTACGACCTGCGTATCACCGCCGAACTTTGGGAAGTCTACTACTACGATCGCATCGCGCTCATGACCGTGGATCATCCCGCTAACACCGAAATCTATGTCGACGAACGCTTCGTGATCCCACCCCAGAAAACTGGTTTCACCACTGTCACCACGCCTCATCCGATTGCGCGTGCGACAGACGACAACGGCAACGATGTCACAGAAGTTCTCCGCAAATTGGATGGACATGCCCTCGATACCTTTGGCCGCGGTCAGTATCAAGGACTTACGCGCGATCACTATGTGGAAATCGATCTGGGCGACGAGGCTCCGAAGACGGGGCCTCTCTATCTCATCGCCCACGGTTCCATTCACGATACCGAATCGTCTTTGAACGTTGCCATTACCCAAGGGAGTCGCTGGCGCGCCCACGGCATGAGCGTCGAAGTTCCCAATGGGCACGGTGGCTGGGTCACGGCGCAATCGAATCTTGGTTTTCCCGCGGGTCGCAAGAAGACTGTGGTGTTCAACCTCACCGATATTCTCCGTCCGGGAACTCCGCGCCGCGTGCGCTTGCGCACAAATCTGGAAATTTACTGGGATTGCATCGAATGGGCCCAGGGCGCACCGGAAGCTCCCGTGAAAACGCAAGCATTGGATCCCTCCGTCGCGGACCTGCATTATCGCGGATACTCCGTCATCGACCGGCCCGATGCCGGCGCGCCCGAAGTGCCCCATTACGACGAAATCCTGGGTACCAAGCAACGCTGGCGCGATCTAATCGGCTACTACACACGTTACGGCGACGTCCGCGAACTCCTCAATCGCATCGACGATCGCTACGTCATCGTCGCATCCGGCGACGAATTGTCTCTGCGCTTCCCGGAACAGCCTCCACCGCCGGCCGGTTGGCTGCGCGACTTTATCCTGGTTGGCGATGGGTGGATCAAGGACGGCGACTTCAACTCGACCTTCTCGTTGACCGTGCTGCCTCTGCCGTACCACGCAAAAGACGATTACGTCGACCAGCCGGTGCGTCTCGAGGACGAGTACGTGTATAGGAAACATCCCGAAGACTGGCAGAACTACCACACCCGCTACCTCACGCCCGACGTGTTTCAGAATTCCTTAAGGAGAACGTCTCCCGAATGATGCGCGGTCCTGCGGCGAAAACTCTGTTGGCGGTCGTCTTCGCCGCATTGATCATCTCTCCGCTTATCATCAAGCGGTTCGCCTCGCCTCGAAGCGACGCCAGGCTGGATAGGAAATCCGCATTGGCGCGCCACGGCTTCTATTTGCAGGAAGTTTCCCACGCTGCAGGCGTCGACTTCGTGCATCAAGCGCCGACGCTCGATCCGCGACTCGACCACATCATGCCGCAAGTCGCCTCCATGGGCGCATCGGTTTCGATCGTGGACTTTGACCGCGATGGATGGTCGGACATCTACGTCACCACTAGCAAGGAAGGCGCGAAAAACGCGCTCTATCGCAATATGCATGACGGCACGTTCAAGGATGTCGCCGACGAAATGGGTGTCGCGGACGTGAATCGCCCGGGCACCGGAGTCTCTATGGGCGCGGTTTGGGGAGATTACGACAATGACGGCTACGAGGATCTCCTGCTTATCAAATGGGGCAAGCCGGAATTGTTTCACAACGATGGCGGCCACGGCTTCACGCGCGTGACCGATCAGGTGGGCCTGCCGCCTTGGGTCAACGCCAACACCGCATTATGGTTCGACTACGACGGCGACGGTTTGCTGGATCTTTTCATGGGCGGCTACTACAACGAAAATGTGGACCTGTGGCACCTCTCGTCCACAAAAATGATGCCGGACAGTTTCGAATACGCGAAAAACGGCGGCCGCAAATATCTGTTCCACAACCTCGGCAACGGCAAATTTGAGGAGATTAGCGAGAAAGTAGGAATCAACAGCCGCCGCTGGGCTTTGGCCTCCGGTGCGGCCGACCTTCGCGGCACGGGCCACGCCGATCTATTTATCGCCAACGATTACGGAGTGTCCGAACTCTATTTCAATGACGGTAAGCGCTTTCGCGAAGTCGGCAAGCAAACCGGCGTCGGGTTTGCTCCCAAGAGCGGCATGAACGCCAGCTTCGGCGATATTCTCAACCAGGGCCGCTACAGCGTGTATGTATCGAACATTTCCGAAGGCGGCGTGCTCATCCAAGGCAACAACCTATGGGTGCCGAAAGAGGGCACCAGTGGCGACCAGTTGCAATATGAAAACCTGGCGCGCGAATTTGGCGTCGAACTCGGTGGCTGGAGCTTCGGCGCGCAATTCGGCGATTTGAACAACGATGGAACGCTCGATTTGTATATCACCAACGGCTATGTCTCTCTCGACCACAACCGCAGCTACTGGTACGATTTTTCCAAGATTGCCGGGGGACACCGCACCATCATCAGCGATGCAAAAAATTGGCCGGCGATGGAAGGGCGCAGTTTGTCGGGCTATCAAACCAAGCATGTCTGGCTGAACGACGGTAGCGGCAAATTTATCGACGTCGCCCAGGCCGTGGGAGTGACGGACACCTACGACGGTCGCGCCGTTGCTTTTGCAGACCTATGGAATCAGGGTGTACTCGACGTTGTCGTTGCCAATCAGCGCGGGCCATTGCTCATCTACAAAAACACTGTAACGCCAGACAACAAATGGATCGAATTTGCTCTCGAAGGAACAAAAAGCAATCGCAGCGCGATCGGCGCGGAGGTCACCATCTTCTGGAATGGCCAGAAACAGGTGCAGGAAGTTTCGGGCGGCTGCGGTTTTGCTGCGCAGAATCAGCGGCGGTTGCATTTCGGATTGGGAAAAAACCCCCAGATCGAAAGAGCCGTGATCCGCTGGCCCTCCGGCGAAATCCAGACCATCGATCATCCCGCCGCTAACGAAATGCATGCCGTTAAGGAACCTCAATGAGCCAACAAAGCGTTCCTATGACGGCGCAGACCGCGGGCTTCGCGCCGTGGAAGCGTTTCTTCAGCCCGGAGAACCGCTATCTCGCACCGGCGTTTATCACCTGCATACTCGTCGTGGGCCATTTGTCCTTCGGCATTCTGGAGAGCTACCGAAAAACCGGCATTGCCATTGTGTCGAGTCTGGTTGCGGAGTTGATCCTCGGCCGAATATTCACCGGCAAATTTCCCAATCTCGCAAGCGCTTACATTACCGGAATCAGTGTGGGCATTCTGGTGCGCTCTCCGGCCTTCTGGCCCTACGCCATCTGCGCCATTGTCTCGATCATGTCGAAGTACGTGCTTCGCCTAAAAGGCCGCCACATCTGGAACCCATCGAACTTCGGCATTTCCGTTTTGTTATTCCTCGCGCCGGAAACTGTGGCCAGCCTGAGCATCCAATGGGGAAATTATCTTCTGCCGATGCTGGTCATCTGGATTCTCGGATCAATCATCATCTACCGCGTGCAGCGCTTCCACATTACCGCCACCTACGTCGTCTGTTTTGTCGTTTTTGCCTTCGCTCGTAGTTTCCTCACCGGTAGTCCGTGGCAATCCGAAATCGCCCCGCTCACGGGGCCCATGTACCAGCTCTTTATCTTTTTCATGATCACCGACCCGAAGACTACGGTGCGCTCAAAGTCCTGGCAATGCGTCGTCGTTGCCGTGGTGGCCCTCTTAGAAATGATTCTCCGCCTGAACCAGGTGGTCTATGCGCCGTTCTATGCCCTTTTCCTCGTCGGCCCCGTGGCGCTGCTTCTCCAAATGTGGTTCGATTCGAAGCGACCCGTTCCCGTGCGTGCCGCAGCATGAGTCCCCGGCTCGTTAGCGCTGGCTTCGTATCGCACGCCCGGAGAATGCTGGTTCTCATCCTCTTCTTCGTGTTGGTTTTCGCGACTGGCTGTCAGCGCAAGCCGACCGAGAAAGCAGAGCCGCAATCGTCTTCAACGCCTGCGCAACCGCCTCCCGAAACGTCCGCTCCTGCTCAAGTCCAGCCAGCCGCCGACGCCGCTCGGCAAACCATCGCGCCAACCCTCAGGCCTTCCGGCCCGATTGAGTTCGTAGACGTCACTTCGCAAGCGGGCATCCACTTCAAACACAACACTGGCGCGTTCGGCAAAAAATATCTACCCGAAACCATGGGAAGCGGCGTCTGCGTTCTCGATTACGACAACGACGGCTGGCAGGACATTTTGCTCGTCAATTCCATGGACTGGCCCGAGCACAAGACCGGCAAATCCTATCCCGCGCTCTATCACAACAACCACGACGGCACTTTCACCGATGTTACGCGCGAAGCCGGACTTGCCGTCGAAAGCTACGGCCTAGGCTGCGCCGTCGGGGATTATGACAACGACGGCTATGACGATCTTTACGTAACGACGGTCGGTTCGAATCACCTCTACCACAATCTCGGCAACGGAAAGTTCGCCGACGTCACCGCCAAAGCCGGCGTAGCCAGCCCCGGATTTTCCGCAAGCGCCGTGTGGTTCGACTATGACAACGACGGCAAACTCGATCTGTTCGTTACCCACTACATCGACTGGTCCGTCCAAACCGATCAATACTGCACGCTCGACAACAAAAACAAATCCTACTGCACGCCGCAAACCTACAAGGGAGAGAGTTCTCACCTCTATCACAACAAAGGCAACGGAGTGTTTGAAGACGTCACAAAACGCGCCGGTCTTGCCGATCCCACCAGCAAGGCGCTCGGCGTCGCGCTGCTGGATTACGACGACGACGGCTGGATGGATCTTTTCGTCTCGAACGACACGGAGCCCAACAAGCTGTACCACAACAATCACGATGGCACGTTCACGGAACTCGGGGTCACCGTCGGCGTAGCTTTCAGCGATTCCGGCCGTGTGCGCGCCGGCATGGGCACCGACGCCGCCGATATCGACGCCTCCGGCTTTCCGAGCCTGGTCATCGGAAATTTCACCAACGAAAGCACGGCGCTTTACAAATTCGATCGCTCCGGTCTGTTCAGCGACGAGTCCGCGCGCTCCGGCATCGGCCCGATGACGGCGCAGTCGCTCACCTTCGGTTGTTTCTTCATGGATTACGATCTCGACGGCCGCCTCGACATCGTTGCCGCCAACGGCCACGTCTCTGATGACATCGCGGTCGTTCAGCCTACCCTGCGCTATGCGCAGCCCATGGGCATTTACAAAAACATCGGTAACTTGAAATTTGAAAATGTCTCGGGAAAATTAGGTGCCGCGATCCAGAAACCCGTGGTCGGGCGCGGTCTGGCTTACGCAGATTTTGACAACGATGGCGACCTGGATCTGGTGATCACTACCAACAACGGGCCGGCCCGCCTGCTGCGCAACGAAAACGCTAACCAAAACGACGTGCTGCATCTCAAATTGATCGGCACGAAGTCCAATCGCGACGCAATCGGTGCGAAGGTTACAGTCACTACGAACTCCGGCACAAAGCTGACTCGGATGGTCAAAACAGGCTCAAGTTATCTCTCTCAGAGCGAACTGCCTCTCACCTTCGGTCTGGGCAAACCGGGTGCGGCGAAAAGCCTCGACGTGCAAATCGTCTGGCCCAGCGGCCACAAAGACTCGTTCTCTCAGGTGAAGCCCAATCAGTTCATCAGCATTCAAGAAGGGAAGGGAATGGTCTCTATTACCCTCTATTACCGCGATCAATTTCCTGGCAAACGCCCCGAATACGCCGTCTCCACAACGGTAGCAGTCAAGCACAACGCTCCTTCGAAATGTAAAACGCCACAAAGCAGTTCGTCTCATTCGTCTCAGCCCTCGCTGGACTGTGTCACCGCCAAGGGGTATGCTTTCGCACATGACTCTTTCAGCGCGAAATCGTCTCGAAGGCAAAGTCCTTGAAATTCAATTAGGCGGCGTGATGGCGCACGTCGTGGTGCAAGTCGGCAAGAACGTAGTGGAGAGCGTGATTACCAAGCGCAGCGTCGATGAAATGAAGCTGAAGGTCGGCGATAAAGTCGCGGCCATCATCAAGTCCACCGAAGTGATGCTCGAAAAAGACTGATTCCGCAAGCCGGTAGCATAGGCTTTAGCCTGTGCGCGTCCTCTATGCTCACATGTTCATCGGAGAAAATGAAATCATGGCGAACGACGTCCCGCCGGACCGTTTTCAGCCCATGCGCAGCGTCTATCTCTCATTATCCGTCGACAGCAGCAACGAGGTGGAACGAATCCACGCCCTGCTTTCCGACGGCGGCCAGATCTCCATGCCCATACAGGAGAGGTTCTTTGCTTTCCGCTTCAGCATGCTGAGAGATAGATTTGGCACGTCCTGGATGATCCTTCACGCGCGCCCCGCGGCGGGTGCTTTTTCTTGCTGCGGAGTTTCCGTCAAGCTTTGATTTATGCGGGAGAACTACGCGGCTAGGCGGCCGGCGGGCTCGGATTCGAGCTTTGGCCGCTTGATGTCCCAGGCCAGGCCGAGCGTGCGCAAAGTCCAGATCCCGTACCAATTCATGTCCACTTCATACCACCGGTGCCCGTGACGCGCCGCCTGTGGGTGAGCGTGATGGTTATTGTGCCAGCCCTCGCCGAAGGTAAGGATCGCCACCCACAAACTGTTGGTGGACATATCGCCCGTGTCGAAACGCTGCGAACCCCAGATGTGCGTGGCGGAATTGACCAGCCAGGTGAAATGCAGGCTCATTACCGAGCGCACGAAAACTCCCCAGAAAACCCACGGCCAGCCGCCGATGAAATAGAAAATGATGGCAACGACAATCGAAGGAATCACGTGCCACTTGCTGATCCAAAGGTGGAACTTGTCTTTGCGAAGATCGGGAACATAAGGCAGAAGCTCGCTCCGGTCCCGATGCATGGCGCGCCCGGTAAGAATCCAGCCCATATGCGCCCAGACGCCGCCATCGCGCGGTGAATGAGGATCCCCATCCGTGTCGGTGTTCTGATGGTGAATGCGATGGGTGGCCACCCAGGCAATCGGCCCGCCCTCAAACGCCAGCGAACCGCAAGTCGTCAGAAAATACTCCACCCACTTCGGCGTCTTGTAGCCGCGATGCGTCAGCAGGCGGTGATAGCCCATGCCGATGCCCAAACTTCCGGCAACCCACCACATCACGATGCAAAGGATCAGCGCCTTCCAGGTGAAAAAGAAGACGGAAGCGAGCGCGCACAAATGCAGCGCGATCATAATGGCGGTAACGCCCCAATTAACGGGCTGGGAAAAAGTTCTGTCTTGTTTCAGAGAAGAAAAGAGGCTCATAGTCGCTCATCTACTGTAACAGGTTCTCGCGTCAATGCGTGGGAAATCGTTGAGGCATTGTACAAAAACAACATCGAGATTTCTCCTGGCCTTCTTTCGTAGTGGCGGTCTTTAGACCAGACCGGTTCTACCGTTTGTAAGCAAAGGTCGCGGCCGACGAAACATCCGCAAAATGACTTTCGTATCTCCGGTGAGCGCTTTGCGGGTACACTCGAAACCGTTTGGGCAGGGAGGAAACGTGAAAAAAGGACTGTTCGTGGCAGGAATTTTGGCTTCCGCGGGAATGTTGCTGCCGGTGATTGCGAGAGCGCAGGCGAAACATACCCCGACCATCGAGGAGTCGCTCAGCTTGAAATCCATCGGTGACGCAAAGATCTCGCCCGACGGCCAGTTCGTCGCCTATCAGATCCAACAGGCGAATTGGAAAGACAACGAATTTGTGAGCCAGATCTGGCTGGTGAGTGTCGCCACGGGCAAAAGCATTCAACTGACCCGCGGCAAGAAATCCGCCGGCGGCGCGGATTGGTCTCTGGATGGCCGGTGGCTGGCGTTCACCACCGAGCGCGAACCGGCCGCGATTGAACCGGTCCCGCCGGCCGAAAAGAAAGACGAGAAGAAAGACGAAAAGAAGGACGAGAAAAAGGAGGACAAGAAAGAAGGCGAAGGAAAGCCCGCCGGAACGCAAATCTGGCTGATTTCCCCACAGGGCGGAGAGGCCTGGCAACTGACGAAGTCCGAATCCGACATCGGGGAATTCCACTGGTCCAAGGATTCCAGGTCGATCGCTTTCGCGGCAGATGCACCGGAGAGCAAAGCCGGCAAGGATCGCAAGGAGAAGTACAGTGATTACGAGGTCTATGAGAAGGATTACCGGCAAAACCAACTGTGGTCCGTCGATGTGACGGAAGCCGAGAAGAACGATCTGCCGCAGCCGGCGAAGCGCCTGATTACCGATCTGTCGATGAATGTTACAGGATTTGCGTGGTCGCCGGACTCGAAATCAATCGCCTTTAGCGCCACCGCAAATCCGTTCCTGTCTTTCCGTGGCGATCAGGACATCTATTTGCTGGACCTCTCGAAGGACAATTCGTTCAAGAAAATCATCGCGCTCGCCGGACCCGATTCTTCGCCCATGTTTTCGCCGGATGGAAAGTCGCTGGCCTTTCAGACTGCTCTCGCGCAACCGTATTTCTACTACGCAAACGGGCACATTGCCGCCGTCGACCTCGCCACGGTTCTGAACAAACCGGCCACCACGCCCGCCGACGTCCGTGACATGACCGCGAAGTTCGACGAAGATCCCTATCCAATGGACTGGGGACCCGACGGCATCTATTTCGCCGCGGAGCAAAAGACCAACGCTCACCTGTTCCGCATCAATTCGGAGAATGGCGAGATCAGCCGCATCACTTCGCCCGAAACGCTGCTCATCGAAGACGCCTCCTTCACCCCGGATTTCAAGACCGTGGCTTTCACCACTGAGGACGCCCGACACATGCGCGAGCTGTACATCTCTCCTGTCGCGAACTTTGCGCCGAAAAAGCTCACCGACATGACCGCCCAGGTGAAGGACTGGAACCTGGGAACATCGGAGCTGGTCTCCTGGAAAAGCAAGGACGGAGCGGAAATTGAAGGCGTGCTCTACAAGCCTGCGGACTACGATTCCTCTCGCAAGTATCCGCTGCTGGTGGTCATTCACGGAGGTCCGACCGGAACTTCACAGCCAAGGCTTGCCCCGGTCAGTTATGCGTATCCGATGCAGCTGTTCCTTGCCAAGGGCGCGCTCGTGCTCGAACCGAATTACCGCGGCAGCGCGGGCTATGGCGCAGCGTTTCGCGCATTGAACGTCCGCAACCTTGGCGTCGGTGACATGTGGGACGTGATGAGTGGCGTCGATTCTCTGATCGCCAAAGGCATGGCGGATCCAAACAGGCTGGGCTCGATGGGATGGTCCGAGGGCGGTTACATCTCCTCGTTTCTCACCACGCACACCGATCGCTTCAAGGCGATCTCCGAGGGCGCGGGAATCAGCGATTGGATGACCTACTACGTCAACACGGACATTACGCCGTTCACGCGCCAGTATCTGCATGCCACGCCGTGGGACGATCCCGAAATCTACGCCAAGACGTCGCCTATCACGACCATCAAGCAGGCCAAAACACCCACACTGATTCAGCAGGGAAGTAACGACAAGCGAGTCCCCGTGCCGGACAGCTATGAGTTGTACCGGGGATTGCAGGATCAGGGAGTGGAATCGCGCATGGTGCTGTACTCGGGCTTCGGCCACGGCGTCAACAAGCCGAAGTCCATCCGCGCGTTGGCGCAGTCGAATCTCGATTGGTTCAATCACTACATCTGGAACGAACCCATACCAAAGGATTCCCCGATCTACGGCACCAGCGAACTGGAATCGGAAAAGTAGCTAAATAGCTCACGCTTTTGTAGCGCCCGCTTTCTGAAGCGGGCCGTTTATCGCGTCATATTGTCCACTGGATCGGAGCAACGCGCTATCAACTGCACCCATCTCTTCCGCGCGCAGCGCCCGATAAGCGCCTTTCGCCAGATCGCCAAGTTTCAACGGACCAATCGAGACGCGGACTAGGCGAAGTACTTCTATCCCAAGCCCGTCAAGCATACGTCGAATTTGCCGGTTCTTCCCTTCGTCGAGGACAATCTCGACCCAGCAATGTTTTTCGCCGGAGCGCAGAACCGCGGCGCGTTTTGCCTTGAATATCTCGCCCTTGGAAACTTCGACACCTCGTTGCAGAGATTGGAGAAGCCGATCATCCGCTACGGTCTTGATCTGGACGTGGTACATCTTATCGAGATGAGACTCCGGATCGGTGATTCGCGCGCCCCACTCCGAATCATTCGTGAGAAGAAGCAAACCCTCGCTAGCCTTATCGAGCCGTCCGACTGGCGAAATCCACTCAAGATTGGCGGGCAGCAGCGAATAAACAGTGTCGCGGCCTCTTTCGTCGGCCGCAGTTGTGACGACACCACGGGGCTTGTTCAGAACCAGATAGATTTTGTCTGCCGCGTCGAGAAGTTTGCCGTCTACATGGATTCGATCTTTGCCCAGCCGGACCCGCGCCTCCGGATTCCTGGTGATCGACCCGCTGAGCCGCACTCGCCCTTCGCGAATGAGCCGAGCCGCCTCCGACCGCGAACAATACGCAAGCTTCGAAATCGCGCGAGCCAAACCGGCATGTTTGCCGTCGCTCGGGACTGGCCCTTTTCTGTCGTTGTTTTTCACGGATGCCGCACGAAGTTTAACCCGTTCCTGTAGCTCACCCCTTCCAGGGGTCCCCTGACTGTAAGGATGCGAGCGCGCTCAGCTTTTCTTCTCTGCCGTTGCCGCTTCGGGAAGCTTCACTTCGCCGTAGCGCTGCGCCAGCCACGCGCGCACTTCCTTCGGATTATATTTGAATGGGCCATTGCCGCCTTTGTAGGAGATTTGCCCCCGCTCGTCAATGATGTACAGTCGTTCCGGCCACGCCGCATAAGCGTCATTCGCCGCGTTGGACATTTCGTCGATGCCGAAAGGAACCGCGAATTTGTATCGCTTGGTGAAGTCGTTGGCGATGGCTATACGATCCTCAATCGTTTTCGGCTGTTTGTAACACACATCGTCTTTGTCTTTTTCGTTGGACTTCATCATCCACTCATCGGTCGGATGCGCCTCGCGGATGTAGATCGTCAGAAAGTCCACGTGGTCCTTGTAATCGGTGTAGAGTTGCGCGATGTCGCCAACCTGGCGACGAAACGGCGGTCAAGTAAAGCTGCCGAAGACTAGCACCAGCGGCCGCCCAGCGGTTCTCTCCCGAATGTGAAAACGCGTCGAACCATCAAGAGCCATCAGCCGTGCATCCGGCGCCTGGTCGCCCACTTTTAGATTGCCCATACGCATGTGGGGAAAGGCGTAGCGAACCATGTACAGCGCGTCCTTCGGCCCACCCGCCATCCAGGTCAGCAGTCCGTAGACAGCAACGAGAAGAACGCCTAGGGAGATCAGAATCCATTTCACGGCCGTAGGCATCGACGCACCTCGTCAGGTATGAGCGGCGCGCAGGTCGTCGCGCAACGCTTTGTAGCGCAAAAGCGCCTTTTCAATGATGGTAATGGCCGCGTATGCAGGCCGAATATCCTCCACCTGAACCTGTTTGCCTTCCAGTTGCTTGTAATCCTGGAAGAAACGTTTCACGACCTGCAAACGGTGGGGCGGCAGATCGCGTGCTTCGATGTATTCGCTATACTCGGGATCGTTGGTTGCGACAGCGATGATTTTGTCGTCACTCGCGCCGGAATCGATCATGGTCATCACGCCGATAGCCCGCGCCTTGATGAGAGAAAGCGGCTGCACCGCTTCCTGGCAGAGCACCAGCACATCGAGAGGGTCGTTGTCCTCCGCGTAGGTTTGCGGGATAAAGCCGTAGTTCGCCGGATAAAACACGGCCGAATAAATGATCCGGTCGACTTTCAACAGGCCGCTGGCCTTGTCCAATTCGTATTTAACGTTCGAACCCAGCGGGATTTCGATGAGCGCCTGAAAATCGCGGGGCAAATCTTTCCCCGGAGAAACGTCGTGCCATGGATGCATCGGGTCGCAGCCTCGATTCGGAATTTGTGCGCATCCATTATCGCCTGAGAATGCCGGGAAACCTAAGGAGATCAGCCGGTTTTCCGAGTCCAGGCGCCCAGGATGGCTCCCATCAGCACGAACCCGAACAGCGGGTAAAACTCATTGATCGCGAAAAGCTGCCACGGCCTCATTTCGTACATATACGTCGTGAATGTGATCGGCCCGACGATGCCGATCCACAGCAGCACTCCTACGGAAGCGCCTCGGCCAAACGTGTTCGCGTTGCGCCAGATACAGATTTGCGCGATGGCATAGGCGATCACCAGATTCAGCAGGAACGTGATGACAAAGGGAAGCACCGGACTCATGCTCCGCGCTTGCTCTTCGCTCATGTGTTCGAGGGCCATCCAAGGCTTGCTGAAGGCAACACCGTACCAGAGCGCTCCAAGAATCCAATACGCTATAGCGGCAACGAGAACAGCCGGGTAGTTGGTTCGCATGAAGATTGCTCCTGTACAGCCATCGGTAGCCTAGGCTTCAGCCTGTGCACCTAAGTCGCAGTTCGCGAGGCAGAGTCTCTAACTACCGGACAGGGAAGTCAAGCCTGCAGCTTAGTCAGCTTAGTCCGGAAGGCCTGATAATTTTTCTTCGTGGCGAAGAGCTCTGAAAAAAAATTCTCCGTCGAGCTGCCGAAGCCGTGATATGAGAATGCCAGCGTTGGTGGGAGGGCAAGGACATGGGTCAACCTGTGATGTATTGGCAGATCCTGAGCAAGCAGCCAGCCAAGCTCGCCGATTTTTATGCTTCCATTTTTGGGTGGAACATTTTGCCGCCGGACGCTTTGGGCAGCCGCGCTGTGGAAACCGGCTCCCCCGAAGGTGTCTCTGGCGGGATCTGGCAAATTCCCCCGGAAGCCCACAGCATGGTGCAACTATTTATCCGCGTGGACGACGTAACAGCTTACGTCCTCCGTGTGGAGGCGGCTGGCGGAAAGGTCATTTTTCCTCCACAGTTGATCCCCAGCGGCGATGAAGTCAGCATCCTTCAGGATCCCGAAGGCATACCCTTCGGAATTTTCCGTGCCGGCAAGAAATCCTGAATATCAGGCGCGCGCCTTGTCGATCATCTCTTCCCAGATGCCCTTCGACTTTAGGATGAGTTCGATCGCGTCGCGTATGGCGCCGCGGCCGGCTGCCGAGGGTGTGACGAAGTGTGAGGCTTTCTTGACCTCCGGCACGGCGTTACCCACGGCAACGGCAAGGCCGACACGCCGCAGGATGGGAAGGTCGGGGAGATCGTCGCCCACATAAGCGACCGCCGCATCGGAAACGCCCGCTTTGCCAAGGATTTCCTCGTACGCTGGAATCTTGGCCGCTTGCTTCATGTAAACAAATTCCATTTTCATTTCGTTGGCCCGTCGCAGCAACGCTGGACTCTCGCGCCCCGTAATGCAGCCAGTACGAAGACCGGCGGTGTGAGCGAGGGTCAGTCCCTGGCCGTCATGAGCGTCAAACGTTTTGATCTCCAGCGCCGAGCCATCGGGCTGCGACAGCAACGTGACTCCACCGTCGGTCATCGTGCCGTCCACATCCATTAAGAGCACCTTGATTTGCGCTGCGCGTTTCTTAAGAGCAGGAGAAATCTTCGGGCTACGGGCCAAGCGAGCCTCCCTTGCGACTAAACCGTAAATCTTATCAGGAATGCCGCGGATATCAGCCATCTTCAACAGCCAACAACAAAATCCCGTCATTCCGAACCTGTCTGCCGCCGGCAGGCGGAGTCCGCTCCGTTCGGAATGACGCGCCGGTTGGCGCGGTGCACAGCAAGTCCGCGCGCCTTGCGGCTTTTCAACCGCCGGCCCAACAAGCCAAAATTGGGTGAAAATCAAGCTTGATCCTCACCTTACGTCAGGCCTGAGGATGAGGCTGGAGGAAGCCGGGAGCATGGGAACCAAGGAACTGTATCGCGCCAAGGAATTCGCAAACCTGGCCGGCGTCACCGTGCGGGCACTGCATCATTACGATCGGCTGGAACTTTTGCGGCCAAAGCAGCGTTCTGAAGCAGGTTACCGACTGTATGGCTTGCGTGATTTCGCGCGGCTCGAGCAAATCGTGGTTTTCAAGTTTATCGGCATTCCGCTGAAGCAGATCGGCCGGTTGCTCGAACCCGATGCGAAATTGCACGGCGTTTTGCAGAAACAGCGCGAGGTATTGCTGGCCAAGCGGCTGCAACTCGACAAAGCGATTCGCGCCATCACCAACGCGCAGCGATCGACTCAGTCCCGGAAGGGACCGGACTGGAAACTGCTTCAACTTATTATCCGGGAGTTTGAAATGCAGAAAAACATGGAATGGAAAGGGAAGTACTTCAGCACGGAAGCGCAGGCGAAGGTCGCAGCGCGCAGGAGCCAGCTTTCTCCGCAAGCTTTGGAGAAGGCCAACAGGGATTGGGCGAAACTGCACGCGGACATCGGTGCCTCCCTCAACGAAGACCCCAGGGGACCGAAGGGGCAGGAACTAGCGGCTCGTTGGGTGAAGCTGATCGAAGACTTCGCCGGCGGGGATTCGGAGATTCTTCAAGGGCTGAAATCCATGATCGCGGATCGAGCCAACTGGCCCGCGGACGCGCGGGCAGCTTCGCGCGTGACGCCGGAAATCGAAGTGTTCATCCAGAAGGCGGTAGAAGCCGCCAAATACAAACTCGTTTGTTAGAACCGTGTCACACGAAAAACAAAGACCTATCATTCGGAACCGAGTATGCGGAGTGAGGAATCCCTCTTTTGCATCAAGCGAAAGGGGACTCCTTCGTTCCCTCGGAATGACGTTGGTTGTTTCAGCGCGGGCGCATCCGCCGACCCCGCACGACACACCCTTCGCCACAGCTAGATGAGTTCGAGGGTCCACAGGTCATGAAGATGAACCACGCCGAGGACTTTCTGAGTTGCGGGTTCCACAACGACGACAGACGTGATTTTCTTCTTTTCCATCAGGTTGAGCGCTTCGCTAGCGAGCAATCCGGGGCCGATGGTTTGCGGGGTCCGCACCATGCACTCGCCGGCAGTCATCGAAAGCGTGGCGCCGCCGTGTTTTTCCATCAGGCGCCGAAGGTCGCCGTCGGTAAGAATGCCGGCGAGCTGGCCGTCGGAGGTCGTCACGGTCGTCATGCCTAGCTTCTTCGCCGACATCTCATGGAATGCGGCCGGCATCAGCGTTTCCGGCGAAACCCGTGGAAGGGCATCGCCGGCGTGCATCAAGTGTTCGACGCGAAGGAGCCTCTTGCCAAGCCGCCCGGCAGGGTGAAGTGCGGCGAAATCGTCAGCCTGAAATCCGCGTCGCTCAAGCAATGCCACAGCCAGCGCATCGCCCATCCCCATGGCCACAGCGGTGCTGGCCGTCGGGGCGAGGTTCAGCGCGCAAGCCTCTTCCTTCACGCTGACGTCGAGCACGACCTCACTGGCTCCGGCAAGGGTGGACTTAAGATTGCCAGTCAGTGCGACGATCGGCACTTCGAGCCGCTTCAGCGCCTCCAAGAGGTTCAGAATCTCCGGCGTCTCGCCACCGTAACTTATGGCGAGAAGGGAATCGCCGCGTGCGAGCATGCCGAGATCGCCGTGAAGCGCTTCTGCTGGATGTAAAAAGAAAGAAGGCGTACCAGTGCTGGAAAGGGTCGCGGAAATCTTTCTGCCGACAAGCCCCGACTTCCCCATGCCAGTGACAACGACGCGGCCTTTACATCCGAGCAGCAGGTCCATGGCGCGAGTAAAAGACGAATCAAGCCGCGCGAGCAGATCGTTGATAGCTTGCGCTTCAATGCGAAGCACCCGTCGGGCGGAATCGAGGCTCATAGGAACGTGACCCGCGGTTCGTGACTGGTGAAGCGAGGGTTGCGACGCTCGAAGCCTTGCAGCCAGATCCGCGTAGGGGGCCAACATTGCTGGACCCCACTCGCCCAGGCGTATCCTCTAAGAAAAAAGCGGGTTAAGAATCTCATCCGGTACTCCAACGGCGAACCAGACTGGAAAGCTCTTTGACCCGCGAAAGAAGTTGCGGCAATTGCGCAAGCGGCAACGCATTCGGGCCGTCAGACAGCGCGGCCGCGGGATTGTCGTGCGTTTCCAGAAACAATCCATCAATCCCCGCAGCCACTCCCGCACATGCCAGCGTCTCGATGAACTCCGGCTGCCCGCCGCTCGCGCCGCCGAGCCCACCGGGAATCTGCACGGAGTGGGTGACGTCGTAAACGACGGGATAGCCGAATTTCCGAAGTATGGGAAACGCGCGCATATCGACAACGAGATTGTTGTAACCGAACGAAGCGCCGCGCTCGGTAAGAATAATACTGGAGTTGCCGGAGGAAGCGACTTTTTCGGCCACGTTGCCCATATCGCCGGGCGAAAGAAACTGCGCCTTCTTGATATTAACGGTGCGGCCTGTTCTAGCGGCAGCAAGAAGCAGATCCGTCTGGCGCGCGAGAAAGGCCGGGATTTGCAGGATGTCCGCGACTTCCGCAGCGGGCGCGGCCTGGGCGGCTTCGTGAATGTCGGTCAGGATCGGCAGCCCGAAGTCCGCTTTGATTTTAGCGAGAATGCGCAACCCTTCGATGAGCCCTAGTCCGCGGAACGCCTTGATCGAAGACCGATTCGCTTTATCGTACGAAGCCTTGAAGATATACGGCATGCGTTCGTCTGCAGCCGCAGTCGCCACGCGCTCCGCGATCATCCGCGCGTGCGATTCCGATTCAATCACGCACGGCCCGGCAATCAGAAAAAGAGGATTGCCGCCGCCCAGGCGCAAGGACCCAATCGCGATTTCACGTGTATGAGTCATTGGAAACACTGAAGATATCACAAAGGCAAGAATCGAACGCGGCCTTACCAGCTACCCGTGACTGGTTTTGATCTCAGGCAGAAGCTTGGGGCGCAGCGCGCAGCACGGGTGCGTGAGGCTGCTCCACATTAGCGACGCTGGCGGTAGGGCGCGACTTCTGGATTTTGTGCTCCAGCCCAGCGCCAATGAAGGCCGCAAACAACGGATGCGGTTCCAGCGGCTTGGACTTGAACTCCGGATGAAACTGGCAGCCGAGGAACCATGGATGATTGGGAGCCTCGACGATTTCTACGTAATTCTCATCGGGAGTCCGGCCGGTGATTTTCAACCCGGCAGCCACTAAAGTTTTTTCGTACTCGCGATTGAATTCATAGCGGTGGCGATGCCGCTCGCTGATTTCATTCATGCCGTAGGCTTTCTGCGCAAACGACCCCGGCTCCAGCTTGCAAGGCCACGCGCCGAGGCGCATGGTCCCGCCCATTTCATCGACGCCCAGCAACTCACGCAGCTTGTAGATGACGCGGTCAGGCGTTTGCGGATCGAACTCCGTGCTATCCGCCCGCGATAGGCCCGCCGCATCTCGCGCATACTCGATGGTCGCGCACTGCATGCCGAGGCAAATGCCAAAGAACGGAATCTTGTGCTCGCGGGCGTACTGAATGGTGTGCACCATTCCTTGAATGCCGCGCTTTCCAAACCCGCCGGGTACGAGGATGCCGTCATAATTCTTTAGCCGTTTTTCCGCGGTCTCCAGCGAATCGATCTCCTCGGACTCGATCCAATCGATCACCGTTTTGTGATTGTGCGCCAAGCCGCCATGCAAAAGAGCTTCGCGCAAACTCTTGTATGCGTCTTCCAGCTGAACGTACTTGCCAACAATCGCGATGCGCACTTCGCCCTTGGGATGATGCAGGCGAGTTAGCATATCCAGCCATGGTTGCATGTTGGCCGGGCGATCTTCCAGCCGTAGCAGCCGCGTGATCTGCTCGTCCAACCCTTCCTTGCTCAGCTCTACGGGAACCTCATAAATCGTCTTCACGTCCTGCATGGAAATAACGCAGGACTCCGCGACGTTGCAAAACAGCGCGATCTTCTTTTTCAGGTCCGCCGATATCTGCCGGTCGCTCCGGCAAAGCAGGATGTCCGGCTGGATTCCGATGCCGAGCATCTCCTTGACGCTGTGCTGTGTCGGCTTGGTCTTCAACTCCCCGGCAGCAGCAATATACGGGACCAACGTGACGTGAACGAACAGAGTATTCTCCGTGCCCAGCTCGAGCCGCATCTGGCGAATTGCCTCGAGAAAAGGTAGGGACTCGATGTCGCCAACGGTCCCGCCGATTTCGACGATCACCACGTCCACGCCTTCCGAGACGCGCTTGATGCACCGCTTGATTTCGTCGGTGACATGCGGAATCACCTGAACGGTCTTGCCGAGGTAATCTCCCCGGCGTTCTTTCGAAAGAATCGTTTCGTAGATGCGCCCGGTGGTCCAGTTATTGTCGCGAGAAAGTTTGACATGCGTGAATCGCTCGTAATGCCCGAGGTCCAGATCGGTTTCCGCGCCGTCATCGGTGACGAACACTTCGCCGTGCTGAAACGGGCTCATCGTACCGGGATCGACGTTCAGGTAGGGATCGCATTTCTGAATTGTTATTTTGAAACCGCGACTTTCGAGGAGACAACCGATAGAGGAAGCTGCAACGCCCTTACCTAAAGAAGAAACAACACCGCCGGTAACAAAAATATATTTTGGCGCCATCCGGGTCGCTCTCGCCTGCATCGCACAGACTCGAGCTTGTCGAACCTCCGCAGGATTGACGTACATACAATTATGTTCGGAAGAGATCAGTGTGTCAATGCAAAGTCTTCGAAGCAACGCATCGGAATTTCAAGTGCGCAACCCGTCTTGTGTCGTGACCGGACTTTAGACCGGCCCGCCTTCTTCCTCACAGACTCGCCTATTGCGGGTTCCGACGCGCCGTATTCGTGTGCGCATCCTAACTTTCGACGAACCTTGCGGTCCAAACCATGGCGCCAGGTGCGCCACGGTTCGAAACACTCGTGTCTCGCAACGCACCGAGTTTGCAGGACTGCCAGAAACGATTATGCTGGACCGGGGCCATCATCCACGGGGGAACGCGACATGCAAGCGGGCCGAAAAGTTTCCATAGCCGTTGCCGTGGCTGTTTTCGCCGCCAGTCTGGCGGCTTGCGGCGGGAAAAGTTCACCCCCTGCCCCGCCCTCCGGCCCGTTCTCCGATTCCAGCTTGAAAGGGCAATACGCGTTCTCAATGAGCGGAGTTGATTTGAGCGGCGCATTCTTTGCGCGTATAGGCTCGTTCAGCGCGGACGGAACCGGAAGCATCACCAGCGGTCTGGAAGACGTGATGGACTTGAGTTCGGGGAAAGGCCCTTCGCAAGTGCCATTCACCGGCGGAAACTATCAAATCGAACCCAACGGCCGGGGCTCGCTGGTTCTGAATACCGCGAACGGCAACTTGCAAGTGAATCTGATGATGCAATCGGCCAGCACCGGATTCATCATCGAAACGGATCTGAATGCAACCACCAGCGGAACATTCAACCTGCAAACGAACAGCGATTTCGCGGCCTTGGCACTCGCGCACCCTTACGTCTTCGGACTCTTCGGTGTCTCGTTCGTATCGCAAAAGGCCGCTCCTATTGCCCTGGTCGGTCAAATCGCCGGGGACGGGAACGGCAACATCACCGGCGGAGTGATGGATACCAACGACGGGAATGTAGGCACACCGTCTGGCGCGACAGCCGTTTCTCCCGGAACCTACACTCTCGACACCAACGGCAACGGCACAAACTTCGGCCGCGGCATGATGGCCTTCAACGGCCGCACTTATGCGTTCTATATCGTCGATGCGAGCCATATCAAAATGGTCGAAGAAGACGCGTTCGGTGGAAGTGCCGGAGAAGCGCTACAGCAGACCGGCACGATTCCGACGCAGAACTCGCAAATCAACGGCGGCTTCGTGTACCTGATTGCGGGCGAGTCCGTACTCGGCTCGCAAGGCCCGGTGACTCGCGTGGCGCGCTTTACGGCAGATGGAACGGGCAGCATCGGTGCCATCTCCCTCGACGACAATAACGATGGCGGCAATACGCACATCTCGCAAGGAGGCAATATTTCAGCGGCGACTTACGCGGTGGACACCGCCAATGCCGGCAGGGGCAGAGGCACCTTCACTTTCAAAGCCTCAGGCTATGAACCCTTCTCCGACGTATTTTATCTGATCTCGCCGACGCAGGGAGTCACGCTGGAAACTTCGAAGGGAATCATCGGAACCGGACCGTTTTACGCGCAAACGGCCGGACCGTTCACTCTCAGCGGAAGCGCCGGGAACTACGTCGCGAACTGGAGCGGCGTTCAGCTGGGCTCCACGACAATCGTCCCCTTCGCGGAGAATTTCGTCGGTCAATATGCTCTGGCGAACTCGAATTCCGCCAACATCACTGGATTCGCAGACTATGTCCAGCTCGGGCTCAGCTCGAAGAACGTGTTCACGGACGTGGGCCTGGCCGGGGTTTTTACGATCGATGGCGACGGCACCGCCGACAACCATTACAAATTCGCTCTGAGCGGAAGTCCCTCGGTTACCGTGAATTTCCAGGCCTATTTCGTGAATTCCGGCAAGATCCTTATGGTCTGTTCCGATGGCACTCGCACCATGGCGGGAACTATCAACCAGCAATAGCCGTCAGGAAAAGGGAACTACTCCGCCTTCCGCGCGCTTTCTTCCTTCAACAGCTTTTCCACGCGCGAAATGTCCTCTGGCACGTCGACGCTCATAGCATCCCGCATCACTTCCGCCACGCGAATGCGCCAGCCATTCTCCAGCCAACGGAGCTGCTCCAGTTGCTCGATTTTCTCGAGTTCGCCCTGCGGCAGCGTCGGGTACTCGAGCAGCGCATCGCGCTGGAAAACGTATAGCCCGAGGTGCTTCCAATATTTGACGTGGACTTTCTGTTGTGTGTCGCGCATCCAAGGGATGGGAGCGCGGGAAAAATAGAGCGCATTTTCGTCGAAGTCGAGAACCGTCTTCACCACGTTTGGGTCCATGATGTCGTTGGCATGGCGAATCGCGGTGACGACTGTGGCAATCTGGGCGGGCGGCTCCGCTAGCAAAGCCGCCACCGCTGTGTCGATGGACACCGGATCGATGAGTGGTTCGTCGCCCTGAACGTTCACGAAGATGTCGCCAGGTTCATGCGCCGCGACCTCGGCGATGCGTTCCGTTCCGGTACGATGATCGGCCCGGGTCATCCGCGCCGCGCCCCCAAAGGAGCGCACCGCATCAAGAATCCGTTGGTCGTCCGTAGCCACCAGCACCTCGTGTACGGTTTGCGCCCGCTTGGCCCTCTCGTAAACGTGCTGAACCATGGGCTTTCCGCCCAGGGTAACCAGTGGCTTTCCGGGGAGTCGCGTGGAACCGAAACGCGAGGGAATCACGGCGACGACCTTCGGATCGGGCATGAACGATCTCTCCGTTAAAGGGTTCCAGTTGACGAGCCGATGCTAACACAGCCCGCCCGCGTTGATAGTGACGCTACGGCTAACGCTGTCACTCCTCTGTGACCTCCGTGACGAAGGGGCTTGCCTTCCGGTGCGCGGGTGCTATGATGAGGTCACCGCGCGGCTGTCTCGATCGAACCGGGAAAATGGGGGACTGTGAAGCGCGATTGGTGCAAGACGCGTACAGGTCATTGGCTGGCGAAAACCCGTCCCATCGCGTGCCTGGTAGCACTTTGTGCGGCAATTCCCGTCTTTGCGCAAGACACCACTCCTCCTGATCCTCCAGAAATCACTGTCCCGCCTCCGATCATGGCGACTCCAGCATCGGACGAAGTTCCCAAACCACCCACGAATAACGCCCGTAACACGCCTTCCGTGATCATTAAACCGGGAAAGGTGATCAAGGCGGAAGTCGACTTAGCGCTGGTGAACGTTACCGTTACCGATCCGTATAACCGGCTGGTAACCGGCTTGGAGCCTGACAATTTCCGCGTCTTCGAAGACAACATCGAACAGGAAATCGTCACCTTCTCCTCGGAGGACGTGCCTATTTCGATCGGTGTGATTTTCGATTTCAGCGGGAGCATGGCCAATAAAGTGGACAAGGCCCGCGAAGCGGCATTGGAATTCTTCAAAACCGCCAATCCGCAGGATGAGTTTTTCTTGGTGAGCTTTAACGAGCGGGCTGAGCTGACCAGCACCTTTACCAACAGCGTCGAAGATCTCCAAAGCCGCATGATGTTGACCGCTCCCAAGGGCCGTACCGCCCTGCTGGACGCAATCTACCTCGGCCTTAGCCAGATGAGGGGTGCACACAACGCCAAGCGCGCCTTGCTCATCCTCTCGGATGGAGGAGATAATCATAGTAGGTACAACGAGAACGATATCAAGCGGCTGGTGAAGGAAGCCGACACCCAGCTCTATGCCATCGGTATCTACGATCCGCTTGGTTATCGCAATCGTACGCCGGAAGAGCTCAACGGGCCTTCGCTGCTCGCCGAGGTAACGGAACTTACCGGTGGGCGTGTTTTCGCCGTGGAGCATCTAAATGATCTGCCGGACATCGCGTCCAAGATCGGCATGGAGCTGCGCAACCAATATGTACTGGGATACCGACCAAGCAATCACGTCCACGACGCCCGTTGGCGCAAAATCAAAATCAAACTGCGCGCGCCCAAAGGCCTTCCGCCCCTTTCGGTCTACTCCAAGACCGGCTATTACGCGCCAGCGCACTAAGAAATCGCTGGCGTCAGTCTACGCGCGATTCACCTCATTCTTTTTGTTGTTGTTTGTTTTGTGTGTGGTAGCCACGTTTGCCCAAGTTCCGGTTGCGCCGACGGCGCCTCCTCCTCCTCCTCCGAATCAGAACGCCCCAGAGAACAAGCAGGGACGAATCGCGCTCAATGTGAACCTTGTGGTGTTGCACACCTCCGTATTGGACGACCGCGGGAAGTTCGTGGATGGCCTGACCGAAGACAATTTCCGAGTGTACGAAGACAAAGTGGAGCAGAAGCTCTCCGTCTTCAAGCGCGAAGACATTCCCGTCAGCATGGGGCTGGTTATCGACAATAGCGGCAGCATGCGGGACAAGCGGCCGCGTGTGAACGAGGCCGCGCTCACTTTGGTACAGAGCAGCAATCCCCAGGACGAAGCCTTCGTCGTGAACTTTAACGACGACTTTTATCTCGATCTGGACAAAGACTTCTCGAGCAGCATTCCCGAACTGAAGGAAGCGCTCGAGCGTATCGACGCGCGCGGCAGCACGGCGCTCTACGACGCCATCATCGGTTCGCTGGACCACCTGAAAAAAGGCAGCAAGGAGAAAAAAGTTCTTCTGATCGTGACCGACGGCGAAGATAACACCAGCCGCAATAACCTGGAAAAAACCATCCGCGAAATCCAGAAAACCGATACGGTCATTTACACCATCGGCCTATTGGGGCAGGAAAATAAGAAAAGTGCGAAGACCGCGAAACGGGCATTGACGGAAATTGCGCAGGCATCCGGCGGCGTGGCCTTTTTCCCCGAGAACGTCGAAGACGTACACGCCATCTGCGAGCAGGTTGCACACGACATCCGCCATCAGTACACGCTGGCGTACTATCCTTCGAATTCCGCAAGAGACGGCAGCTTCCGCACTGTTCACGTCGACGTAATTCCGCCGCGCGGCCACGGCAAACTCGTGGCCCGCACCCGCAACGGCTACTACGCCCCGAGCGGCGGCACCACCGCCTCCGGCAAATAACTCGTTGCAGAGAACGGTGTCGCGCTGGCTTTTATGCCAGCGCCTTAGGAGCAGGGTTCGCGTTCCGTGCGTTCTGGTACGCCGTACCACCAGTGAAATCCGTCATTCCGAACGGAATCTGCAAAGTGAGGTACTCCTGTTTCTTGTTTCATCGAAGTTTCTTGGCTATTGGAGCTGTCCCAGGAAACTCTCTCCGTGCGGAATCCGCCCGCCGAAATTCTCCGCGATCGTCTGTCCCATATCCGCAAGCGTGGAACGCACGCCCAGATTCTGCCCGCTTTTTTGCGCGGGCGAATAAGCCAGGATAGGCACATACTCGCGCGAATGATCAGTGGTCTCCCACCGCGGATCGGGATCGCACCCATGATCGGCTGTAAGAATCAGCAGATCACCTGGCCCAAGCAGCGGCAAATACGCTGAGAGCGCCTCATCAAACTCCTCGAGAGAGCGCGCAAAACCCTCCACATCCTTGCGATGGCCGAAGAGCATATCGAAATCCACAAGATTACAGAAAATTAACCCGTTCTTGCGTTCCCGCGTTGCCGCAGTCAACTTGTCCATGCCATCGGCATTGGATTTCGTAGTGACGTAATCCCCCACACCACGGCCATTGTAGATGTCGTGAATCTTGCCGATACCAAAAACATGAACGCGGCGCTCCTGTAGCACGTCGAGCAGCATCGGCTTCGGGGGATTGACCGCGTAGTCGTGCCGGCGCGAAGTTCGCAGGAAATGCCCAGCCGTCCCGGTGAACGGCCGCGCGATCACGCGGCCCACGCGATGCTTCCCGTCGAGCAGCTTGCGCGCGATTTCGCATATCCGATACAGCTCGGCGATGGGAATCACCTCTTCATGCGCCGCAATCTGAAACACGCTGTCGCCGGAAGTGTAAACGATTGGCTTTCCCGTCCGCACGTGTTCTTCGCCCAGTTCCTTGATGACTTCGGTGCCGGAGGCGGGCTTGTTTCCGATGGTTTTGCGTCCGATTTGCGCCTCGAACGCATCCATAATCTCCGGCGGAAATCCGTGTTTGTAAACGGGAAACGCCTGATCGAGCCACACTCCGGCCATCTCCCAATGGCCGGTCGTGGTGTCTTTACCGGGAGAGCGTGTGGCGCCTTTTCCAAAGGACGCCTGCGGCGCGAGCGGAGGATCGAGATTTGCCAGCGAAGCGATATTGGCCAGCCCTAGCTTGACAAGATTGGGCAGCCGCAATGGCCGCGATTCCGCGATATGCCCCAATGTACTGCGGCCAACGTCGTCGTAGTCTGCCGCATCCGGCAACGCGCCAATCCCCACGCTGTCGAGCACAACCCAAACCAAGCGGTCAAACTTGACCATAGGTCCACGCTCCTCATTCGAATCCGTCATTCCGAACGGAGTCCGCAGAGTGAGGAAGCGCTCCTCGATGTACAGCTTGAGCCTTCATCCATGGACCGAATCCCTCCTGTCTTGGCCCCATCAACCCGCACTCTAGCACGCCGTCAACGCCAATGACACAACGCCAATGGGAATTGACGGCCGAGGGAATCGAGCCTACGATGGCCGCAATCGATCCTTCAAGGTGGAACTTTTGGCCACTTTCTTGCGTAGTGAAAGGTAGAAGGGGCAAGCATGTCTCAAGATAACCGCGTGCGTAGCACCTCCGTGGTCTTTCCGCTTCTCCTGATCGCAATCGGCGTGTTGTTTCTAATGACGCGCTGGATGCCCGACTTTGATCCCTGGCCGGCGCTTTGGAAGTATTGGCCGTTGCTGTTGATTCTTGTCGGCGCGGGGATGTTCTGGGATAGCGCTCGGAGGCGCAACAATCCGGACAGCGCCCCGATTTTTCCCGTGGGGTCCACGATCGGAGCCCTGGTGTTCTTGCTGGTTTTGGGCTTTCTGATTTTGCATTGGCATGGTCCTTCGCGACGGCACGATTGGATGAATGTTTCCGCCGGTTCCGGCCACCGCTCCCATGAAACACAGGCAGTCGAATTGGGCAACGCAAAAGCCGTCCGCATGACCGTCCACATGCCCGCGGGAGAACTGCACATCGAAGGCGGAGCGGAGCAGATGATGGAAGCCGATTTTTCTCACGGCCCTTCCTGGTCCACGCCGTCGGTGGATTACTCCGTGGAGAGCGGCGTGGGGACGCTTTCGATCAATCAGCAAAGCGCGAATCAATTGATGACCAACTCCGACAATATCTGGACGCTGAAGGTCAACGATCACGTTCCGCTGGAATTGGAAATCGACGTGGGCGCGGGACGCGGCGACCTGAATCTGGCGAACGTGGATCTGACGCGCCTGGAACTGAACATCGGTGCCGGGCAAGCGAACGTAAATCTAAGCGGCGAACGCGCGAAGGACCTTCAAGCCGAAATCCACGGCGGTGTCGGTGAAGCGGTCATTCGCCTGCCGAAAAATGTGGGTGTCGTGGCCACTGTCCACGGCGGCCTGGGTTCGGTCGACGTTCACGGCTTAAAAGAAGAAGATGGCGAGTACACCAACGCCGCCTACGGCAAATCCCCCCACACGATTCACCTCACCGTCGAAGGCGGAATCGGCCACATTAAGCTCGAGCAGGAATAGTCACCACCGACAGTCTTGAAGAATCAGTCCGCCGGCTTGAGGACGTGAGTGCGCCAATTTGCTCCGGCGGCTCAGCTTTCCGGTCGTTATTTCCGATGGTTAGAGCCGGACGAGGAACGGTTGCTGAAGATATTGCTGGGACTGATTGGCTGCCGCAGCCAGCTAACCAACGGAGCGAGAACATGGCGAGCGAGGCGTTTTCCATTCGTGTCGTCCGCCGAAGAACCGACCTCCATGGCAGGTGTGGCTGGCGTGAGCCCGCGAAACAAATTGCTGCAATCGCGAACAAACGAGCGCCCCACGGATCGAAGGTACTCGCTGGCCGGATTAAACAAGGCGTGCCAGACAGTTTCAACGGACGCCGCGCAGTTCCGCGCGAACACCGTCACCGTCGATCTCGATCGACGCCAACGCTTCTTGGGTTCCGCCGGAGTTGGGGAATGAACTTCCGCGACTCGACGCTCCTTCACGGCGACCTGTGCCTGGACAGATGGCTGCCGACGCTTCTCGCTTGCTGAAGCCAGCGCCCGGCGCAGATCATCCGCGTACGAAATCAGTGAATCGCTGACCTCCTGCCAAGCATGCCGAATGGGCGCAGCCACGCTACGGGCAAACGCCGCGACCTTCGAAACTTCTCCACGTCTCCGCCAGTGCCCTCGCCTCTCAACAACCTGGTTCGCTGTCGAAGCATGGACTGAGACGTGCACCGAACGGGCCACAGGTTCTGCGGCTTCCGCAGCGGACGCCGGAGGTGCGGCAACAGGCTCCTGTGGGCGAGCCACCTTGTTTAGCTCGTGAATTCCCGTATATGGCTCCCTAAACAACGCAAAGTCGATCTGCTCCCACCCGCATGCCGTTAGGCGCTTGCTGGGCGTTGAGCGTGGCACCCTCTCTTCCATAACCGGAAACTTGGTGAATCCCGCAGGGTCTGTTTCTGGTTCCGAGTCGTCGATAGCCAGAGGCTTGGCAAGAAGATCGAAATCCACCGCGATGCGCCGAATCATGTCCGGCGACACCGCGCGTTGCCGTTCCGAGCAAGCGGAGATGAGGGCGTGCTCGCAGAGCAAATTCACGACCCGCGGAATGCCACGTGAAGACCTGTAAATATCCTCAATGACCTGATCCGGAAAGAGCGAAGAGTCCGGGCAGCCCGCGACCGCCAATCGATTCGAAATATACGCCGCCGTCTCCTGTGGCGTAAGCAGACTGAGTCGCGAGTGGAACATGATCCGCTGCCGCAGTTGGCGAAGCTGGGGCAACCGCAGCTTCTCATCCAATTCCGGCTGGCCCGAAAGGATGATTTGCAGGAGTTTGCCGCGAGGAGTTTCGAGATTCAACAATAGACGAAGCTCGTCGAGGGTGTGCGTTGGGATAGCCTGGGCTTCGTCAAGGATGAGCACCGGTAGATCGTCAATGGCATTACGCTGAACAAGCCAGCGATGCAAGGTCTTCACCAGCTCGCTCTTGGACTTGGACTGGCATGGCAACCCGAAATCGCTCAGAATGAACCGCAAGAGTCCAATGGGCTCTAGGTGGGTGTGGAAAATATAGGCCGTCGAGCGTCCTCGCCGGTGCAGCCAGTCGAGGACCTGGTTCAGCAGGCTGGTTTTCCCTGTGCCGGCTTCTCCGGTAAGAACCAAAAACCCCTGTCGCGTTTCAATGCCAAACAACAGTTCAACCAACGCGGCTTCGTGAGCCGGGGTGGAATAGTAAAAGCGAGGATCTGGAGAGACATGAAATGGATCCTCACGCAAGCCTAGGAAATTGAAGAATTGATCGTTCATATTCGTTCTTCGTCTAACCAACCCGAACCCGAGGTATCAGTTGCATGTAATCTTAGGAAACGAAAGCACGCAGCCACAATCAGAAAGAGGCTCGAAGTAGTGCCAAAATGGACAAAAAAAAGTTATGGTACTGTCTCGTAATGGTACTTACAGGCTCTCGCGCTGCTCCTACTTACTTTGAATGAGAGGGGGCACCGAAGCTATGACATACTCTAGCGTCCCTTGGGTCCACGAATATCTTCAGGCGTTCGGCTGGTTCGAATCTGTGGTTGAGTTCTTCGCGCCGGATGGGACTTTTCAGGAGTTTCCGAACCGTATCGCGCCCTATGGAAGAGTGCGTCATGCCGTCGCAGCACGAGCGGCTTACGACCCAGGCTGCCAAACTCTGAAGTCGCAAACTTATCGCGTCCGGCGCATCCTTGAAGCGGGTGATGAACTGGCCGTTGAATTGGACTGGAGTCCTGGCTGTCGCTGTGATGGGCTTGGCCCCTGGCACCGGGATGAAGGCGTTCATCGCGACGTTTCTCATGTTTCGCGACGGCAGAATCGTTGCGCAACGCAACTACGATTGCTATCCGCCCTCCGAACCGCAAGCGAATCTAGCCGTGTAGCATGACCCCCGGACGGAGCGGCACGGGTCAGGCGAGGGACGCATCCAAGGATGAGCAATGCGTCTAGCCTTGAGCGGTCTGCAAGTTGCGGCGCGCTGGCCCAAGGTGTTCTTCTTTTGCCTGCTCCTGTTGCCTTTCGTCCTTTCCGCCCAGGAAATCGTTTTAACCGGGGAAGTGCTGGACCCCCAAGGAATTCCTCTGCCGGGCGCTTCCCTGCAACTGATCACGCAAGGTCGCGTCCTCGCCAGTGACAGATCGCACGCGGACGGGAAATTCTCGTTCAGAATCACGTCCTTCGGAGACTTCACGGTGAAGGCTGACGCTCCTGGATTTCAAACCGTCAGCCAGCGCGTGACGATTCGAGCTGCCGGAACTACGGAGATCGTGATCACCGTGAAACAGGTCGCCTCTCGCGTCGAAAATATCATCGTGATCGCCGACGCGAATCAATCCGATGTGTCATCCCCCGATCCGGCGGAAAAGGTTTTTGTTCGCCAGGATTTGCTCGACGCGAATCCCGGCCGGCCCGGCGCGCCGGTGTCCATCCCAGGCTACCCGATCGAAACAGCTTCGAGCGGCATCAAGGCCCCGCAATACTTCGCGCCCGGAGTTGCCGGCGACCACGGCCAGCCCATCGCGCAATACATCGCGGTGGGCAGCTACCTGGTGCCGAACAACTTGTCCGCCAACGCCCACGGCAACGGCTACTCCGACCCGAACATTTTTATCCCGGAGGAGCTCGAAAGCGTCCAGGTCGATGGAGGCGCATTCAACGTTCGCGAAGGCAATCATTCCGTCAACCTCGCGGCTACCTACGGGCTTCGTTCGAGTCTCGATCCTTTCATCGCGATTACCGCCGACTACCGTGACATCGATGTTGTCGCCGGTTTCAACCCGTCGGCGAATTCCTGGATGGCTTTTTCCGGCTCCTACGGAAACGGATTCTTGGACCGTTTGGAGCACCGGCAACAGTACAAGGTCAACGGTGAGCGGCTCTTCAACGTCGGGAATCACCACCTCACTCTCTTTGGCATCGGCTACTACGGATTCTCCTATGTTCCCGGCCTCACGCCCATTTTTTCTGCAAACTCGGGAGATCTCAATTACCCAAACCTTGGCGACACCATCGACCCGCGCCAAAAAGATCAAACCCACACCGCGCTCGTCGCCCTGAATGACGTTTGGAAGTTCACTTCGAACCAACAATTGCAATTGTCTGGATTTTTCCGGACCTACAATCTTTCGTTGTATTCAAATTTTGGACAGGGTCTGATCAGGCAAAGTGAATTCCGCACTGTGACGGGCGGCAGCGCGAACTACGTCAACAAACTTGCCGATCAATTGTCGCTGCTTGTCGGTCTCGACTATGAACGGGAAGCGCCACGAAGGGACAACTTGGATCACTACGGATTCTTTAATCCCGACCACCCGAACTACTACGGTCCTTTTACTCCGGTCGATTCGAACAATCTGACTATCTCGTCCATCACGCCATATATTGCCGCGGAAGGAATGCTGAGCCGCTATTTCCGGTACTACCTGGGGTGGCGGCGCGACGAAATTAACTTCGACAACGAGGATCTCCTGCACGCCGAAAATTCTTTTCAAAAATGGTCAGGAGTCAACTCTCCGAAAGCCACGGTCTCTTTTTTGCCGAAGGAGTCGTGGTTTGTACCGACGTTTTCGTTGAGCTTTGGCCAAGCGTTTTTTACGAACGATCCTCGCATCGGAACCGGCACCGCGCCTCCGAGCCTTGTAAACAGCGCTCACTCTTATCAGCTTGTGGCCAGCAAGACCATCCACAAGACCGATGTTCGCTTGACACTCGGCCACGTGACCACCAGCCAAACCCTAGCTCAGTTGGATCCCGACACTGGTTTGCAGCAGGATCAAGGCCCCGGCCGTCTTCGTTTTATGACCATCGCGGTGCAAAGAAATTTTGACCAAGCCTCAATACTTGCGACTTTCTCGAAAGCGGATGCCCGCGACCTCGTTTCCGGGCTGCCGACTCCGGAAGCCCCCAGGACGATTTTTGATCTGTTGGGAACGATTCAGAAGCTTCCACTCCGGCTGCAAGCTCGCGGCGAATTTGAATATGTGGGCACTAAACCTCTCGGCACCGGATGCCTCCCGAACCCCGCTTTGGAATGCGTAGGTACGCCGGTGAAGGAATTTCGTGCTGCCGTGATCCGTCCGTTCCGGGACGGCCGTTTGCTCCTTGGCGTGAACCTGTTGATTGCCTCTGGCTATGCCGGCCAGACCATTGAGAATTTCTATCCCTCGGATGTGGAGGAGGTTGTGGGCGTCCGAATTCCTTCCTACGCTAGCGTCACCTTCACCTACAAGTTCGGAAGGAACGGCAAGCACTGACGGCCAGCGCCAATTTGCCCGCGTCTCGCGACAGTCGTATACTTTGAGGTTTAGACAGTGCGCACGGAGCGCGCTGGCTAGGCTTCCCTTTGGCCACGAACGAAATCATCGCCCCTTCGCCGACGCAGCAAGAGGTTCTCCTTGTCCGCGGTGCGCGGGTCCATAATCTTAAGAACATCACGGTGGAGATTCCGCACAACGCCTTGACGGTGGTTACGGGCGTGAGCGGTTCGGGGAAATCGTCCCTCGCGTTTGACACCGTGTACGCCGAAGGGCAACGCCGCTATGTGGAATCCCTGTCGGCCTACGCTCGGCAGTTCTTGGAGCGCATGGAAAAGCCGGATGTGGACGAAATCTCCGGAATCGCGCCGGCTGTAGCCATCCGCCAAAAGAACTCAACGCGCAATCCGCGTTCGAACGTGGCCACGTCCACCGAGATTTACGATTATCTCCGGCTCTTTTTCGCTCGCTGCGGCCAAACTTACTGCATCAAGTGTGGCGCCGAAGTGCGGAGGGATTCGCCGGATGAAATTGCGAACCGCATCCTGGCGCTTCAGCCAGGGCGACGCTTCTACGTGCTCTACACGCTGAAGGTGGCGGGTCCGGAAGCGCCAGCCGCGGGGAAAAAGTCTTCCAAGAAAAAGGTCCCCGCGCCCGCGGCGGACGCGCTGCGTCCGGTACTCCTTGAGCTTCAGAAACGCGGCTTCAACAGACTTTACCAAGACGGAACGATCCACGAATTTTCCTCCCCGGAAACGCTGCTGGATGTAAATTTCGCGAAGCCGGTTCAGGTCCTTGTGGACCGCCTCTCCGTCAATCCCGAATCGCGCGCGCGTCTGGTGGACTCCATCGAAATCTGCTATCGCGAAGCAGGCGAAGCAATCCTCGAATTTCTGGCGGACGTGGCCGGCAATCCCGCCGAACGTCGCACCTTCAACGAGCGCTTCGAATGCAAGAACGATGGCACGCTCTATCAGGAACCCGAGCCACGCCTGTTTTCGTTCAACAACCCATACGGAGCGTGCCCGCGCTGCCAGGGATTTGGCAATACTATCGACTTCGAATTGAATCTTGTCGTGCCAGACCCCAGCAAATCGCTGGATGATGGCGCCATCGAGCCCTGGAGCAAACCGCGCTATCGTGTGCTGAGTCAGGAAGCGCGAAAGTGGGCTCGCGCGCAGGGGATTCCCACAAACATTCCTTGGCGGCAACTCGGCGCCGAGCAGCGCCGGCTGATCCTCGAAGGCGACCCGGCGAACAAATACGACGGAGTGAAAGGCTTCTTCAACTGGCTGGAACGCAAGAAATACAAACTGCACGTGCGCGTATTTCTTAGCCGTTACCGCGGGTATGCGACGTGCCCGGAATGCGGCGGCACGCGCCTCCGCGCCGAAGCCCGGGCCGTGAAGATCACCGGGAAATCGATCACGGACTTATGCAAGCTGACCGTGAAGGAAGCCCGCAAATTCTTCGCCGAATTACAACTCACCGAGAGCCAGGCAAAAGTCGCTGACAAAATCCTGCACGAGATTCGCACGCGCCTGCAATTTCTCGATGAAGTTGGACTGGACTATCTGACACTGGACCGCCTGACCTCGACGCTATCCGGCGGCGAGTCGCAACGGATTCAGCTGGCCACATCACTCGGCTCGCACCTGGTGGGCGCGCTCTACGTGCTTGATGAGCCTTCGATCGGCTTGCACCCCCGAGATACGCAACGTCTGATCGACATTCTGAAATCGCTGCGCGATCTCGGAAACACGGTGCTGGTTGTCGAGCACGATCCGGACACCATTCAAGCTGCCGATCGCATTTTAGATCTCGGTCAGGGCGCCGGCCAACTCG